>Ga0123355_10006479_pt1 | contig 17354 bp, 18 predicted proteins | sample TergutEmb28metaG_3_FD_89872 | JGI IMG/M metagenome (GOLD analysis project Ga0123355, IMG submission 89872) | Embiratermes neotenicus P1 segment gut microbial communities from Petit-Saut dam, French Guiana - Emb289 P1 | ecosystem: Host-associated > Arthropoda: Insects > Digestive system > Gut ...
ACCGCCTTTGCGGTTTGTGATTGCTAAAACCTTGCCCATACTTGTCCTCCTTTTCGGGGCAAAAATTTTAGCTCTAATGATACATAGCCATTTTTGCGGTCTGATTTCTGCCCCATTTTTGTTCGGTATAATAATGGAAAAAGACTATACCCAACCCATGCAACCCTTGAGTTTACTGGGATATTTGGATTTAGTCTTATTATGCCGTATGGGGAGTTGCTAGAGCTTGAATGGAAAGATATAGATTTTGACAACGATATGATTTCCATTAACCGTGCTTATTACTACAGCTATTTAGAGCGTGAATATTACACAGACACGCCGAAAACGGCAACGAGCCGCCGAAGTCTAAAACTTCCCGTCCATGTGATGGAAACTTTGCGAAGTCTGCAAGAGTGGCAGGAAAAGTACAGGGAATTATGCGGCAGTTCGTGGGTGGATAATGACAGGCTTTTTACAACGTACAACGGTGAAACAATGGCAACAACCGCCCCCCGCGATTACTTTCAGCGTTTTTGCAAACGTAACGGCATACGCTACATCAAGCCTCATGCGTTCAGACATTTTAATGCCAGTATCTTAATCAATAGCGGCGTTGACATTGTAACGGTTCAAGCGGCGTTAGGGCATAGTACACCCATCACGACACTAAGGGTATATATTCATGCTTTCAACAATGCAAAAACTCGTGCAATGGAAGCTATTGCAAACGCTATTGATATTTAACAAGTGCTTGTACCTTGTGCTTGTGTTCAGTAGCTTATATCATAAAATCTTGACCAAACAAAGACCAAGCGAAGTAAAGACCAAGATTTTATATAGTGAAAAGCCTGTGTTTATGCGGGTTTAAGGGTGAGAGGTGGCTTTACACACTTATCGGTGGTACATAAGTGCGCCCTCTGCTTTGTTTTCCAGCCATTAAAGCCATTTTCTCATAATTTTGGTGCATTTGTGATGGGATTGTCCGAACTGCGTTATTTCCACTCTTCGCAGCACACATCTTACTTATGATAAGGCTCATTATTATTAATTTTCTGCGCCCGATAAATCTGCTCTAAAAGCAGCACCCGGGCAATTTGATGGGGAAATGTCATATCCGACAACGACAGCCGCATACGGCATCTCTTTAAAATATGCCCAGAAAGCCCCAGCGACCCGCCAATAACAAAGGCCATATGGGACACGCCGCCCACGGCCAGTCCCGCCCACCGCCCGGCAAAGTCCTCAGATGACAGCCCTTCACCACCTATAGCTAATGCCACCGCATACACGCCCTCTCCCAGGGCTTTTTCTATGCGCGCGCCCTCCTTTGTCAGCAACAATTCTATCTCTCTATCAGACAGCCCTTCGGGAGCCTTCTCTTCCGCCACTTCCACAATGGCCAGCTTCACATACGCCCCCAGCCGCTTAACATATTCCGCCTGAGCCGCCCGCAAATACTCTTCTTTTAGCTTCCCTACACACACAACGGTAATTTTCACGCCAAATACCCCTCATCATCCTGTAAATCTTCCAATGCTGCTGCCGCCCGGGCCAGCTGGTCACAGCGGTTATTCTCCACATTATCCCCATGGCCCCGCACCCACACAAAGCGCACCCTGTGGGCATCCAACAAGGGCAGCAGCCGCTCCCATAAATCTACATTAAGTGCCGCGTCTTTTTTGTTGCGCATCCAACCATTAGCCCGCCAGCGTGTTACCCAGTCTTTCTCAATAGCGTCCACCAGATACCGCGAATCACTGTAAAGAGTCACGGCGCACGGCTCTTTAAGGGCTTCCAACCCCACTATAGCCGCCAAAATTTCCATGCGGTTGTTGGTGGTCAGCACATATCCCGCCAAAATCTCCCTACGGTGCCGCCCATACAACAAAACCACCCCAATGCCGCCGGGGCCTGGGTTTCCACTACACGCTCCATCTGTATATATCTCCACATTTCTCAAGTTTCATCGCTCCTATTCCCCAAATCCTGCCTAAAAAAATCATAAACCGCCTGGGCCGACTTTACATTCATGCCGGGGGCGGCGCGCAATTCATCCAACCCAGCCGTCTTTATGCTGCCCACTGTGCCAAAATGCCGCAACAATGCCGTTCTACGCACATCACCAATGCCCACAATATCATCCAGCACAGACTTTGTGGCAACTTTTTGCCGCAATGTACGGTGATATTCAACAGCAAAGCGGTGTACCTCCTCCTGTATGCGGGCCACCAGGCGAAAACCCTCGCTGTTGGCGGCCAGCGGCACCTCCACCCCATTATACAGCAGTCCGCGGGTTTTATGCCGGTCGTCCTTAACCATGCCACATAAAGGTATATTTATGCCCATATGTTCCAAAACCGTCCCCACGGCAGAAACCTGCCCCTTGCCACCATCCACAAATATAATATCCGGCAGTCGGGCAAATTTCTCGCTGCCTTGCTCATACCGCCTAAAACGTCGGGCTAACACCTCCTGCATGGCAGCATAATCATTGGCTCCTTCCACGGTTTTTATCTTAAATTTGCGGTATTCGCTACGGCGGGCCTTGCCTCCTTCAAACACCACCATAGACCCCACATTTTCAAAACCCTGTATGTTAGAAATATCATAAGCTTCTATGCGCAAAATAGCCCCGCTCAGCCCCAACGCCTCCTGTATCTCACCCAATGCCCCTGTGGTGCGTTTTTCTTCTTTCTTAATATGCTCGCCAAATTGCTCCAATGTTATAATGGCGTTGTTGTGGGCCAGTTTTACCAGCTTTTGCTTCTCGCCCTTCTGGGGCACGGTTATGGTAACTTTTCTGCCTTTTTTCTCTGCCAGCCATGCCCCTACAACCACCTTTTCTTCTATGTCTTGCTGCAAAATAATCTCTTTGGGCACAAAAGGCGTGCCGGAATAAAACTGGGTGACAAACTCCGTCATAATGCGGCGGCCGGGCAGGTTTTCCACCCCATATACCATAAAATGTTCCCGCCCTGTCATCTTGCCGTCCCGTATAAAGAACACCTGAAACAATGCCTCGCCGCCGCGGGCTGCAAAAGCCACAATGTCTTGGTCGCCTGTGGATATTCTGTCCATCCTTTGCTTTTCACCCAAGCTTTTTATGGCATTTATTTTATCCCGCAAGCCTGCCGCCCGTTCATATTCCATAGCCTCCGCAGCCGCCGTCATATCAGCAGTCAGCTGCTTTACAATCCCTTCTTGTTTGCCCGCCAAAAATTCCAGCACCTGAGCCATACGCCGGGCGTATTCTTCCCCGCCAATACGCGCCCCACACGGGCCGGGACACAATCCAATATGATAATCAAGGCAGGGCCGTCCACTGGTATGGCCGTCCGCAATCTTTTTTGTGCATCGCCGCATGGGCCATATTTTATGAATTTGCTCCAATGTCTCCCGCACGGCAAAACTGGATGTATACGGCCCAAAATATCGGCCGCCGTCCTCCACATAATCCCGCGTAGAAAAAACCCGCGGAAAATCCTCCGCCATGGTGGCCTTTATGTAAGGATAGCTTTTGTCGTCCTTCAACAACACATTGTATCTGGGCTGATGTTCTTTAATAAGATTGCACTCCAATATCAGTGCCTCAACCTCGGTGTCAGTGACAATATATTCAAAACGCCGGGCCATAGCCCGTATATTGCTAACCTTGGGGTCAGCCAAATTAGCCGGGGTAAAATAGCTGCGCACCCGGCTCCTTAAATTTATGGCCTTGCCCACATAAATAACCTCGTCAACCCCGCTGATAAACAGATAAACACCGGGCTTTTGGGGCAACCTCTTCAATTCTTCCTGCATCTTAAAATCATCCATGCCCCTATTTTATCAAAAATTTGCTTAAATGTACACATTTTTGGGAAAATAACCGTAGGGGCGGCATTATGCCGCCCGATTTCACGTAGTAGGGGCGGCATAATGCCGCCCAATTTACAGACCAGGAGGTACCTCAATGAACATCGAAAAAGAACACGAAGACCAAGGAGAAATTACCGCCGCCGAACCCATTGACACCATAGAAAAATACGGCCAAATAGCCCGAAAAACCGACAACCCCCGCGGCAATATATGGTATTTGCCCATAATCGGCCACATAGAAGGGCATTACGTAATGCCAGCCACCAACAAGACCACTAAATACGAACACGTCATACCCCTATTGCTAAACGCGGCAGAAAGCAGTGAAGTAGATGGTATGCTGGTGGTGCTTAACACTGTGGGCGGCGATGTAGAAGCCGGCCTGGCCATCGCCGAGCTTATTTCGCACTTTAGCAAACCCACAGTATCATTGGTACTGGGCGGCGGCCATTCCATAGGCGTGCCCCTGGCCGTAGCGGCCCAATATTCTTTCATCGCCGCATCCGCCGCCATGACCATACATCCCGTACGCATGAACGGCACAGTGGTTGGGGCACAACAAACTTACGACTATTTCAACAAAATGCAGGAGCGGGTGCTGGAATTTGTCGTAGCCAACAGCCACATAAGCAAGCAACGGTTAAAGGAACTTATGTTGGACACCACCATGTTGGCCCTGGATGTAGGTACATTTTTGATTGGCGAAGAAGCCGTAAAAGAGCAGCTAATCGACCAAGTAGGCGGCCTCCATGATGCCATGGAAAAATTGTATTCTGTAATTGGAGAGGCACGGACATCAACCCCCACAACGTCCACAGAGCCCGCACACACATTATAGTCACGTCATTTTGCCGCCTCTGCCGTGTATATAATCCTCGTAGGAGACGCCACCCTCGGCATCTCATTTTAAGTGAACCTGTTCACCCACCGTTTTAAAATCGCTTGTAAAAACCTGCAATATATGTTAAAATCCTATGATAAATTGGATAAGCAGGTGTGCAAATGATTTTCGAGAGTTTTTCTCAAGCAGATACAGAAGCTTTTGGGCGGCAAATAGGCCTTAAAGCCACAGCAGGCCGGGTTTATTGCCTTATAGGCCAGCTTGGCGCGGGCAAAACCGCCTTTGCCCGGGGTTTCGCCCGGGGACTCGGCATTACCGCAGACATCACCAGCCCTACATTCAGCATAATTAACGAATATACAGGGCAATTACCCCTGTATCATTTTGATGTATATCGCATAAAACATGTGTCCGAAATGGAAGACACAGGGTACGAAGAATATTTTTACGGCAACGGCGTCACTTTAGTGGAATGGGCAGATATGGTGGAAGAATTATGGCCGCCGGATGCAGTTATCGTACGTATCGAACGCGATAGCACCAACGGCGAAGGTTTTCGCAGAATTATAATGGAGGACCGCGCATGAATATTTTAGCCATAGAAACCACGGGACATGCAGCCAGCGTGGCCATAGTTTGCCCGGATAGAATAATTGCAGAGCATTCCATCAGCAACCAACTCACCCATTCTCAGGTGCTGCTGCCCATGATTGACAATATGTTAACCACAGCGGGCTTTGACAAACGGGATATCAACCTGGTGGCTTGCTCATCCGGCCCCGGGTCTTTTACCGGCCTGCGCATAGGCGCGGCGGCAGCAAAAGGCCTGGCCTTTGGGCTGGGCATAAAAATTGTACCTGTTGCCACCCTCGATGCTCTGGCATATAATGTGTCTTATAGGGCCGGAGCCATCGTTCCCATTATGGATGCCCGGCGAGACCAAGTATACACAGCCGTATATGCATGCCACAACGGCAAAATCCAACAAAAAACAGATTATTTGGCCTGCGATATGGACTATATATTGGCCGAAGCAGCAAAAACCGGCGAAAACGTGATGTTTTTGGGGGATGGTGTGGCGGTACATCATCAAAAAATCGCCGCCCATGGTTTTTGCACAGCACCGGCAACCCATATGTTGCAGCGCGCTGCAAGCGTCGGGGCCATCGCTCTCAAAAATACCCATCATGCCGTTGCTCCAAGGGATTTTGCACCATTTTATATACGCCTATCCCAGGCAGAGCGCGAAAGAGATTGCCGCCCAAAAAAGGAGACCATATGAAATTTTACATAGAACCCATGGAACAGCGGCACATCGACCGTATTTATGATATTGAGATGCGCTCTTTTTCTGTGCCATGGGGCTATGATATGCTAGTGAGCGAGCTTGATAACCCATATTCCATGGGCATTGTTGTCTATATCGCCGATGAGATCGCAGGCTACGCCACCATGCGCCATATTATAAACGAAGGCCACATAGGCAATATAGCCGTGGCACCGGAGCATCGCGGCCGCGGGGTCGGCAATGCTTTGATAGAAAAACTATTGCAAATTGCCAAAGATATGAACATGATTGGCATAACCCTAGAAGTCGGAATAAACAACGCAGCCGCCCAGCGGTTGTACACCAAAAACGGTTTTGTTTTCGAGGGCATACGCAAAAATTACTACGCAGGCACCGGAGAAGACGCAATAATTATGTGGAAATATTTGACATGATGACGGCAACACTGCAATAGTATGGCGGCATTTTGCCGTCCAAATAATTACTAACAAAATCTATATGCAAAATAGCGGCCCGGAGGTGGCAACATGAGAAAATTGGGATATCATGAGCTAAAAAGATTTTGTGTTTCGGCAGAACTAGGCTTTAAGACCACAGCCGACCTAGACGCAGACAGCACAAAAAACATAATCGGCCAAAGCCGCGCGGTTTCGGCTTTTAATTTTGGCCTGGCAACACGGCGGGTTGGCTACAATATATATGTGGCAGGCATTAGCGGCAGCGGCAAAACCACATTTGCCCGGCATTTTGCCGAAATCGCCGCCGCAAACAATCCCGTGCCGCCGGATTTATGTTATGTATATAATTTCAAAGACGCAAAGCATCCCAAGCTAATATCCACGGCAGCGGGCCGGGCCAAGGTTTTTAAGGAAGACCTGGAAGAAATGCTGGACATATTGGGCGTGGAGATTCCCAAGGCTTTTGACCACAAGGATTTTCAAGACAGCCGCGGCGACATTATACAAAAGTACGAAAAAAAGCGGGACGAAGAGCTAAAAATTTTCACCGAAGAAGCAAAACAAAAGGACTTTGAGGTGCGGTACACAGACAAAAGCATGTCTTTTTCTCCCATTGTGGACGGCAAGGCCGTTGGTATGGAGGATTTTGAGCAATTGCCCGAAGAAGAGCGAGATATCATAACCACCAACAGCCGCGATGTGCAAAATGGCGCAAGCGCGACCATGGAGAGAATTAGACAGCACGACATAGAGGCCCGTAAGCAGATAGATGAGCTGGAATATAAAACCGCGCTGTTTACTGTGGGGCATTTAATGGCCAAATTACAAGAGAAATACGAAGACGAACAAGGCGTGCTGGACTATTTGGCCTTGCTAAAAGAAGATATTTTAGACAATATCGGCAGTTTTCAAACCGAGAGCGAAGCCGACGAAGAAGAAAACTTACAGCAGCTTATGCCATGGATAGTTAAAAAAGCAAAAGACGACTGCATCAGCAAATATCGGGTTAATGTCGTGGCGGATAACTCCAACGGCGCCGGCGCACCCGTGGTTGTAGGCGTAAACCCCACATATGCCAATATTATGGGCGAAGTGGAGTATGACAGCGAATTTGGCAACTTTACCACAGACTATATGAAAATAAAGCCCGGTCTGTTGCACAAGGCCAATGGTGGTTATTTGATACTACAAGCCAAGGACGTGCTGGCCATACCATATTTGTGGGAGGGTTTGAAGCGCACTATAAAAACCCGAGAAATAACAATAGAAAACCCCAAGGAATACGCATCAGGGGTTGCAGTATCTGGCATACGACCGGAAGCGGCGGTTTTTGATATCAAGATAATCATGGTGGGCGGCGGGTATTATTATGAACTGTTACGAAACTTCGATGAAGATTTTGCCGATCTGTTTAAAGTTGCCGCCTTTTTTGACTACGAAATGGACTGTAATGCCGCCAACATCCAGGAGATATCCCGCTTTGTAAAGCGTTTTGCCGCAGAAGAAGGCACGCTGGACTTTGATGCATCCGCCGTGGCGGCTGTTATTGAACAAAGCAATCGCCTTGCAGGCAACCAAAAAAAATTAACCAGCCGTTTTGACCGTATTTCCGAGCTTCTGATGGAAAGCCACATATGGGCAGAAGGTGACGGCAGCCCCATCATCACAGAAAAATATGTAAAAGAAGCCATAAAGCAGCGGGATTATCGCCTGGGGTTGTATGAAGAAAAAATGAGCGAGATGATAGAAAGCAATGTGATAATGATTAACACTTCGGGTGCCAAAATTGGCGAGATAAACGGCCTGGCATCCATAGACGTGGGCGATGTGCTTTTTGCCAAGCCCACAAAAATAACTGCCACCACATATGTGGGCAAGGCAGGTATTGTAAACATCGAAAACGAAGCCCAAATGAGCGGAGAAATACACGACAAAGGCGTGCAGATTGTCATAGGATACCTGGGGCAAAAATACGCACAAAAGTTTCCATTGTCCCTGTCTTGCCGGGTGTGTTTCGAGCAAAATTATTCCGGCATAGACGGCGACAGCGCATCATCCACCGAATTATATTGCATACTGTCATCTCTGGCGCAAATACCCATCAGCCAAGAAATTGCCGTGACAGGCAGCATTAACCAACGCGGAGAAATCCAAGCCGTAGGCGCCATAACACCCAAGGTCGAGGGGTTTTTTGACCTATGCAAAAAGCGAGGCCTTACCGGCAACCAGGGCGTTATCATCCCAGAGCAAAATGTGACAGATTTGGTGCTTAATGATGAAGTTATTGCTGCCGTTAAAGATGGTAATTTTCATATATATGCCATCACAGATATCGATGAGGGCATTGAGATTCTAATGGGAACGAAAGCCGGGGAGGTTTGCGAAGCTCTCTGCGAAGATGAAACCTCTGACAGTGCACCCGATACAGTGCATGGACTGGTTTGCAAACGATTGCGGGAGTTTTACGAAAGATCGCTGGAGGAATAATGCAGCAAGTGATAGATTCATTTTTCTGTAGCGACATACAACAAAAACGACTCGACACACGTCAAGTCGTTTTTGTTGTATGCTTTATGCCACAAAAAACCAATTGTTAGAATCTTTGCAGGTTGAAAATGGTATTTATGTCGGTCGCTCTCACAAAAAGCATTGCGGGGCCGCCACCGACAGGCGCAGCTGATACTATGCCCAAAGTATTATAATTTGACGGCCCTATAGCCCGTGAAAAAACTATTCCACCGCTATCACCATTTTGGGCCCATGCATCGGTTCCTACCAAGGACAGCCTTTCACCGTTAAGGGTAACTGCGAAGTTAAGATCCCTAATGGTTCCAGATGTAAAACCGGAACCAACACCAATTTTGAAGACAGGACTACCCAAAACAGGCTGCACCACGGCGGTCGATAAGGCCGAAACCGAAGCCGGATATGGCGGTGATGGAAAAGAGTTAGTAACAGTTACGTTAGCATTTGTCTGTATAAACGCTGCATCAACTCTACCAAAGAATGTTCGCCCTATTACGGTGCCAAAAGGAAAACTTTGTCTATCTACCACCGAATGTCCTGTAGTTACTATCCCACTAATGTTTCCGGCAGTTCTGGCTCTATACCCCAAAGAATGGGTACTGTTGGTAACTTGATCAAAAACTCCCGACCCAGGACGAAGTGTGGTTGATAGAGGCGTAGCACTGCCCTCTGCCAAAACGTCAATGGCATTTTCGAGAATGCTAAATGAATTACTTGGAGGTTCAGGGAGGTCTCCTATGTACCCTTCAAACAACGCAGGTGCAAAAATATAAGTAGCTTTTTCAAATACAACCATTGGCGAATCAATTATATTTTTTCTAAATCGAGCTATCTCATCTTCACTGTAAGTAGTTAATTGCACGGCAACCCTATTGTTAAATGTGTCAACGCGCCATGCATTAATGTTGCTTCCTGCCCTAGAATCTGGATTGGTGTCATAAAAAACACCGATATGATTAAAAACCGAAAGAAGCTCCATTTCAGAAAAACTCACATATTCAATTATTAATTCATCCGATTCAAAATAGGACAAAAAAGCGTTAGCGGACATTGATCTGGAAGCAGGCCCGTCGACCACCTGCACAACCAGATTCCCATTGTCGTTAATATATATGCCTCCAAGAAAATCAGGAAGCGTGGCATCTGCAGCCGCTCTACTATCCGAAAAATAGGACAGAATATTTTGTGCAATAATTTGAGCGCGATCAGAATTATATAAGAATTCCGCACCAAAGCTTTCTATCATATATTCTTCCACGGCCGCCACAAACTCCTCGTTTTGGAACAAATCTTCGGGTAGCAAAATTTCATGTTCATAGTTAGATCCATTAAAGTTCCCACCAGTTAAAATTACACTGAAAGAACTTACAATTAATGCTAACAATAGAATGGATATTCTTTTAAATGACTTCACGACAACTGCCTCCTTAAATATTTATGATCGATTTATTAGTGTTACTGACTAACTGTGATGCAGATTGATCAATCCAATCCATAATATGGATGTACTTATTGTACTACAAAAACACCGGCAAAACAATTGGCATATTTTACAAATTTTATTACATTGTACAATATATATATATTGTACAAAAACGTCACTTTATGAAGTATTTAGCCGCCCAACGCACTTGCCAATAGCTTTGGCCGCCACTTCCGCCATCTGCATCACCACATTAAGGCGCGTAGATGACAAAACCTCCAAAGGGCAGGCTGTGTCGCCGTTTGCGATGTTTACCACGCCCAGTATGGATATGTCGCCTACTTTGGCCAGCCTTTCCCCCTTGGCCATGCCGGGGATGATAGCTCCATCTTTAATGATAATTTTACCTATTTTGTCCGCAGCCCCCAAACATGCGTCTATGGCGATGATTAGGGGGTTTTTGTGATGCTCATAAATAGCCTCCAATGCCATGGTTAGGTTTGCTGCGTGTACGGGCTTGTGCAAGCTGCCGTAAACATAGGCGCGGCGGGCATTGCGGCCCTTGATTAGCATATGTCCGGCCAAAGGCCCAAAGGCATCGCCTGTGGCCCTGTCAGTACCAATGCACAAAAAAATAATATGCTCGTAGCTGCCCCTACGCTCCGCAATAAGACCAAAAAGAGCATCGGCGCAGCTATCCGCCGCCCTTTTGTCATATGAATTTATGGTAATAGCCCAACTTGCCTGTGTTTTTATTATAATCAGCTCCAAATTCCCTCTGTAACTTATTGTTGCCAAGGCAAAGCCTGTCTAGTACAGCCGCCGTATTATTGTCGATTTTTTTTATGCTAAAGTGGTTCTAGGCCGACATGTATTTCCATTTTATTCCATTGGCGTGTGATACAATCTTCATACGATATGGACAAGGAGGAAAGGATATGAGCAATTTTGAACTGCCCACAAATATCAGGCAAATCGGCAACCTGGAGGGGCAACACATAAAAATTTATGTAGAGGACTATGTTTGTACATACCTCAAACAATATGCCGAAAGCGGCGGCCACACAGAGAAGGTAGCCTTTCTGGCAGGCAAATATATGATAATCGACGGTCAGCCCTATGCGTTTATCAGCGGAGTGATACAGGGCAAATACAGCGAATATTCCGATAATATGGAATGTTTTACCGATGCCAGCTACGAGCACGCCCGCCAAGAGCTGGAAAAATACTTCCCCAGCAGCGAGATTTTGGGTTGGATGCAGTCCCAACCCGGCTATGGCGTCCATGTTAACCCATCCTACGCAGATTATCACATGAACAACTTTACCCGGCCGTATCAGCTACTGTTTGTAATGGATCCGGTAGAGAAATTAAACCTATTTTATGTATGGAACGAAGAAATGACAGGTATAAGCGAGGCCGGCGGATATTTTATATATTACGACCAAAACCGTGCCATGCAGGACTATATGAACGACAACCGCATAAAACGGGCGGCCACGCGGGAAATACAGCCTAAAGAAGAGACTGCCACCGGACGCATTAAAATCTTTGACGACACCGAGAAAAGAAGGACCGGCCGGCCAGAACGCAGACTGCATCGGGAAGAACCCGAGACAGAGAACATAAAGCCTGCCAACCCAACCGGCCGTACCGCAACCGGCAGCGTGCGCACCACAGAAAGAGCCGAAACCCGCCTGGCGGCCAAAGCTCCAAACAAACCCATAGAGGACATGCGCAAAATGTCCAATCTGCTTATAGGCCTGTGTGCCGTGTTGTTTATAACAACCTTCATCATGGGGGCAGGGCTGCTGCAAAGCGACTCCCGCATATCAGCCGTAGAAAACGCCATACTTACCATGGACGGCAATTATGTATTATTGGCGGACCAAATGCGCCAAATGGCCAGCTTGCCAGTGTTTGCAGAGCAACGCATAGCACCGCCGGTGCCAACCCCAGCACCAGAGCCGGAAGCCGCGGCAGAACCCACCATGACGCCGCCACCCGTGCCAACGCCGGAACCGCCACCAACCCCCACGCCAATACCCGAGCCAGATCCAACACCGGAACCTTTCCCAACACCTCTGCCAGAAACTGAGCCAGAACCCACACCCGCCGTGACTACCTTCGCCAATCTACCTGAAACCTACACCATACAGCCCGGTGATAGTCTGCTGGCCATAAGCCGCATGTTTTACGGCGATGCCACCATGGTGTACCGCATAATGGAAATAAACGACATAGAAGATCCCGACCACATCATCATCGGCCAAATTATATATCTGCCCAGCTATTAACCAACAAAACAAACCGCCCGACTGACTTTACGGCTTTCGGGCGGTTTGTTTTGACAAGCTGGCAATTTGTGGTATAATAATACGTATAACAAACCTGTTCAGAAATTGGTTCAGCATGGTTTCAGAACAGGTTTAGTAAATACGAACGGAGGAGAAATTTTGCCTGATATTGTCTTTCCCAATTTAGGTATAAGCTTCGAAACCATAAACCGCGTGGCCTTTACGGTCTTTGGCATCGAAATTTACTGGTATGCCATTGCGGTGGTTTTGGGTATTATCGCCGGCGTGTTTTTTGGTGCCTATGTGGCCCCCAAATCAACCGGCCAAAACCCCGTGCTTTACACAGATTTTGCCCTGTGGGTAATAATCGCCTGCATCATCGGCGGCCGGCTGTTTTACGTCATTTTTTCCTGGGATGCCACATGGACTTTCTGGGATATTTTCGCCATACGCGACGGTGGCATTGCTATTTTTGGCGTTATCATCACCGCCATATTTGTGGCCTGGATATACACCAAGGTCAAAAAACTGGACTTTTTAAATTTTGCCGATACAGGCATCGTTGGCCTTATTATTGGTCACGTCATTGGCCGCTTTGGCAACTTCATTAACCGCGAGGCCTTTGGCGGCTGGTATGACGGCCTTTTTGCCATGGAAATACGGCTGGACCAGGTGTTAAACCGCAGTACCGTCACCCAAGAAATGCTGGACAATCCCGTTATGCGCAACGGCATTACGTATGTTTCCGTCCATCCCACGTTTTTGTACGAGGCCACCATCAACCTAACCCTATTTATCTTCCTTAATTTTTATCGTAAGCACAAAAAATTTAACGGCGAGCTTTTGGCATATTATTTCCTAGTGTACGGCGTGGCCCGTTTCTTCCTAGAGGGCCTGCGCACCGACCAACTAATTCTGTTTAACACAGGCGTGCCCGTTTCTCAACTTGTTTCCGCACTCTTGATTGTTGCCGGCATAGCCCTCCTTGCCTGGGGCTTTATAAATCGTCACAAAGCCGCAAAAACATCCTAAATATTATTGTATAATTTTCCCTCCTCTGTCAACAATACTATTAGAAAAAAATTACAACACCAAGGAGGGAACCATGTGGGAAGATTTGCCAGCGGCCTTATTGCAGGCGGTGCATTGGGCGCCATTGGCCTGGCCATAGCCATGAGTGATAAGCGCACGCGTAAACGGATGCTGAAGGACGGCAGAAAGGCCATGCATAAGGCCAACAACTTTATCCATCATATGTAGGAGGCAAATATGTCAAAAAAAGGTAACAATAGGGCAGAAACAGATAACAAAACCCCAAACCCAATGCCAACCAATGACGTAGGCGGAATGCCGACACCATCAGATGCACCAAAGGGTAAAAAACCAAAGAAAACATATAATTAGATCAAACGGGCGGCCCCATGTGGCCGCCCGTTATAATATTCATGCCAAATTTTCCCATATAGCTAAAGTCTCCCGCATAACCCCAGCCACATCTACTTCATACACATCTTGCAGCATTTTGCCATCCAACACCTGGTCAGCCCGTCCCAAAGCAGCGGTTCGCCCCTCTTTCATCAGCATAACATTAGACGAAAGACGCATAGCCAAACTGATGTCATGCAGCACACCTACGATGGTGCGGTTTTGCTCGGCAGCCCAGTTCTTAAGATAATCTATAAGTTCAAATTGAAACTTTAAGTCTAGATGATTTGTAGGCTCGTCCAGCAAGATAATTTGCGGATCCTGAGCCAGGGTGCGGGCCAAAAACACCCGCTGCAACTGGCCACCGCTAAGGGTGCCGAGACCTCTATGGCGCACATCAGCCAAATTCACCGTAGCCAGGCACGTCTCCACAAAATCCTTGTCCGCCCGGGATGGTATGCCCAACAGGCCCTGGTTGTGCAAATACCGCCCCATCATCACCGCATCATACACGGTATACGAAAAATACACAGGAGAAATCTGCCCCAACATGGCTACATAGGCGGCACGGGCACGCGGTTTCATGGCGGAAGCACATATACCGTCAAATTCCACCGTGCCGCGAAAAGGCAGCAACCCGGCAATAACCTTTAACAGCGTGGTTTTGCCGCAGCCATTTGGGCCGATAATCGCCAGATTTTCACCCTTCTCCAGGGTAAGATTTATGTCATGCACCACATCCGCGCCACCATAACCGGCAAAAATACCAGCTAATTTAAGCATTGGCCCGCCTCCTTCCCACAAAATATATGTACGCAAAAAACGGTGCGCCAATAAGGGCCGTAACCACACCCACAGGCAGTTCGTTTGGCGGTGTGATGGTACGGGCAACAAGATCTGCCACCACCATAAGAGAGCCGCCGAAAATAGCCGACAGAGGTATAACCACAATATGGCGGGAGCCAAACAAGCGTCGCACAGTGTGGGGCGCAACAAGGTCTATAAAACCGATGATACCCACAAAGGCAATGGCACTGCCCGTCAGGCCCGCCGCAATTAGCAGTAACGCCCATTTTACCAGCCGCAAATTAACGCCCATTGTGCGGGCATTGTCCTCGCCAAAGGTCATTATATCTAATTCGCGGTTGTATCGCAGTGTCACCAATATTCCCACCAGCAAAATAGGAGCCAGCAGAACCACCGGCATCCAATTTTGCATCGAAAAAGAGCCTAATTGCCAGAAGATAAGCCGCTGCACGCCCTCCCTGTTTAATGCCATCAGCAGGGTTGTGACGGCGTTAATAAACATGGATATCACCATGCCCATTAGTATTATGGTATTATTTTCCATCATGCCATCTATACGAGACGCCAACGTTATGGCAAAGACCATGGTGGCCATTCCCATTGCAAACCCGGCAACCGGCAGTGTCATCATGGGCAAAAAGGCCAGCCCGGTAAAGAGCACCAAAGCCGCCCCTAGGGATGCACCTGATGATACACCCAATGTAAAAGACGATGCCAGCGGGTTGCGCAGCACACTTTGCATAATGGCCCCGCTGACGGATAACATTGCGCCCACAAGAAAAGCCAGCAGCACCCTGGGCAAACGCAAATTCCATATTATTGCATTGTTTGCGTTGGAAATATCCTCCACACAACCCAAACCAAGGGTTCTGTGGAGGATTATACGCACAATCTCCCAAGGATGTACAAAAATACTGCCGATTGCTACTGCCAACAACAAAATAACCAGGGCAATTGCTGCGGATATTATTATCTTATGTTTCATTGGCTAAAATACTCCGGATAAATAGCCTCCGCCATTTGCCGCAGAGCTATTACGGTATTATGGTTGGCGCGGCTGGTGGCATCGCCATCAACCTGATAAAGCCGGCCCATCGCCACGGCGTCCAGCCCATCCCAACCGGGACGTGCTGCCATGTCACCAAGAGGGTCATCCAGCCAGCCCACATTGGTCATTATCACATCAGGATTCGCCACCAATATATGTTCGTCGGCCACCATTATCCAGCCATATTCGTCGGCAAAAATATTTACGGCACCCACAGTTTCCAGCAGTTCGTTAAGAAAAGTTCCACCACCAAAACTAAACATCGGTGCCGGGTCTATTTCAAAATATACGGTGCGGCGGTTTTCGATAGTGGCTGCAATGGCCATAATTTCGGCAACTTCTGCCTGCATGTCGGCTATTATGCGCTCTCCTTCGGCTTCCGCACCAAGAAACCACGCAACCAAACGTATGGTGTCATAAATTCCGTTTATACTGCCGGCACCAGGTACCAACATGGCGTCTATGCCGATATTTTCCAACATCACTATGTGGTCGCCCGCACCCATAACAATGCCCGCCATCAGCACAAAATCTGGCCCCAAGGCCACCAAAGCCTCACCGTCCAGTGCCATCATATCAAAAAGCACCAAGTCGTCACCCAGGCCGTCAATGCCAACGGAATGACTGTCCGTACCAACAATATACGCCGCAAAACCAAGCTCCGTCACTATTTCCGTGACCTTTGGCCCTACGGATACAATACGCAAACCCCCTTCTGCGCCTTGCACACCCTCATCTGCCGGTTCTTCGTCAATATCCTCATACTCTTCATCTTGGGCGACAATCGGCGTAGGCTCCGGCGCTGCTTCCGGCTCATATACACCATTATCCCCGCCGTTTCCGCCGCACGCAGCAAAAACAAAAACCAACAGTATCAAAAACAATAACTTCCTCATAATTTTCATAAAGCCTCTCCTTTGTGTTTTTTATAACTTCCGGACAAAAATAAAAAATCCCGATAAAATCGGGGTCAAAAGCGCGGCGCATCAGAAAACAGCACTTCGCACATTGCATCCCCCCTATGCTCTGTAGAGTAGATTCAAAGCAAACAACGCAAGTCTTCCGGCTTAGGCATCAAACGCGTTTATACACCTTCTCAGGTTTTTAACCCAATGGTTGTCGCTTTAACGACTTGATAAACACTAGCCAATACGGCAGCAGGACTGCTTGGGATTTTCACCCAATTCCTTTAACGTCATTCGATATTTAGTTGTAACGCCATTATAATCCATATTTTGCGCCTTGTCAAGCAGAAAAGATAATAAACAGGGCGGCCCGTTGTACCAGCGTCAAACATAGGTTACAATTCCCTCAAGCGAAATAAGGTTATCGGTGTTGCATTACTGCCATTGCACGTGCAATGGCATTTTTGGCTATTTTGTGTTTATTGCCCAAAACTCT
>Ga0123355_10006480_pt1 | contig 17354 bp, 16 predicted proteins | sample TergutEmb28metaG_3_FD_89872 | JGI IMG/M metagenome (GOLD analysis project Ga0123355, IMG submission 89872) | Embiratermes neotenicus P1 segment gut microbial communities from Petit-Saut dam, French Guiana - Emb289 P1 | ecosystem: Host-associated > Arthropoda: Insects > Digestive system > Gut ...
ATTGCCTTTGTCCGTTTATTGCTTAACAGGATTTAATTTGGGTCGGCTTTCGCTTTTCGTAGACTCGGAACAGGCTCTAAGATAAAATTCGTTCTGATTTTTCCGAGGGTTTGTGTGGAAACTGTATCAAAGTGGCTGCCATTCAGTATTACTTGCGTATTCTGTTTTTCAGGAGAAAACTTTAATATAATGGGGTTCATATTTGCACTTGGCTCTGTATTGGCAGCGTGAGATTGCAATAATTGAGAAACGGCAATTTCTTCACCACGTTCGGTCAGGGCTGTATTCCACGTTATATTTTGGGATTTGAAAGGGGCAACTCTATAGCCGTCCTGATTGAAAATTCTGCACAATGCCATTGTTAATATCGTTTTTCCTGCACCTGTTCCCTGTATCATAATTGGTTTAGCCAAGCTGATCCATAAGCCCTCTATAAGCTTGCCAATCCTCCTTACTCCAATCCTCCTTTCCTTCTAAATTGTGGAAGCTTCCCACTCTTTCGGGCATAGGAAGCTTCTATGCCTGTCTTTCATAATCAAATGTTAACATGATGATTCCTCCTAGCTCATAGCCTTGGCGTCTCGTGGTTGTCTTATAGTTTTCTGGCGAGTAATTATAATATTTCGTATGTATACTACCAACAATGAAATCACAAAAATCACTGAGATTATTCTCAAGGAATCTAATAAGGATACCAAAGTCATCTAAATTATAAAGTTCATTAATTTCAAGCGATGTTCTTTCTGATATTTCTTGAGCCGTTACAGCATTCGGGATTAAAAAATTTGGTGAAATTGGTGGAGTGTTTATTGATACATTGACATCTGGTATGCTCAACATAAATTCAGGCGTAATCATATTTATGACTGCCGTTTGAACGCGCCTTATTTGAAAGTGAGGATTATTTCCAGCACTAAATTGTATAAAGCGATTAGATTCCCAATTGACAAAAATCAAAGTTAGTGTTGGTACGATGAATACACCTATTAATAAGACAAAAACACTAACACGGTCATGGTATGCCGATATAACGATTCGCTTCAAATGCAGAAATATTAGTTCCATTATCTTCGCTCCTTTTTCTTCACTAAATATTCACGGTTTTGGGGCTTGACCAGATTTTGTTTTGAACGCATATATTAAATTATACCAAAGCATAAAATACATAATAGTTCTAGCCTTGTAAGCAAAAATAATTTGAGGTGGAAATAAAAACGGAATGATTCCATCGGAAACAAAAATGTTAGGATATAAAAAATGTATAAACAGAGCAATTGCTAATAGCAATGTCATTATTATTCTTGCAACATCTAATCCTACTTTCTGGCCAAACAAACTAAATATGTACTTTAGCGAAAACACAATACTAATAGTTAATGTGAACACGATTTCATATAAGAGCATATGTATTGTACTAAATCGTAAAGTGGCCGTATTTCTCAAATCTTCAAGCAAAATTCTAAATAAAACAATAAAAACAATAATTGACAATATATACATTAATCCCTTAAATAATTTTAATTTCATACGATTAGTGTTTCCTTTCTAAAAGTTGCTTGTGCCATATATATATGGCATTATTGGAGCAAAAATAGTTTTAAGTTTTGCATCGCAACGGAATGTCTTAAATTCAATATCTCGGTGTTGTAAGTATATATATCTTACCATTCCCCCTATATGTTGTATATACAAACGTTGATTTTTCCCCCTCTGGGTTTAGTAAAAGGAGTTGCCTTGTGAAACAAATAATGTGAATAAAAATGCACCTGTTATCTGGATTAAGTGATAACAGGTGCATTTTTATTGAATCCTCGCCATCTCACAAAGAAAGTTTGACAATTGATAAATTTGAACGTTTACGAGTATAAGTAGCTAAATTATATGGTTAAGTCAAGACCCAACCAATTGTTACCAGTGTAGTATGGAAGACGACTAGAAGTGTCTCTTACGTCCTGCAACCACAACTCTAACATGTGTGTTCTTTCAGAGCCTTCTTCTTCGTCTTTCAAAAGCTCTACAAGTACTCGCTCAACTTGAAGTTGCGATTTTTCCATTTTCGAGAAAAATTTGGTCTTAATATCAATTTCTTCGGTTGTTCCATTTTCAAATTTTTCAAGCACATCAAGAAGTAGCGCGTTAAGTTCATCGTCGGTTTTATGGTTTAATTGCAACGCCGTGAAAGTTTTGGGTGTGACTTCCTCTTCAGGGATATATTCATCCTCGGGAAGATATTCTTCTTCAGGAGTATTTAGTGAGCCAACCCCCTCTGCAAGAATTTCCTGTAATACATCCAATTTTTGATTGATGATATCTAGTAAAAACTCATCTGTGGTATCTGCTTTAAGCGTTAATAACGCGTCCTTTAAGTTGGCATTATCAGCCCTAACTTGTTCTTTGATTTCAGGGCTTACGTTTGTTCTACTAGGGTGAATCCATTGGGGGCTATTAATACCACGGCTAGAATGTTCCCCTGTAACTCTTGATGTAATGCCACCGTTTGGTCTATTGCTGGTAAGTTTGCTAAGCTTATCCATAAGCCCTCTATAAGCTTGCCAATCCTCCTTACTCCAATCCTCCTTTCCTTCTAAATTGTGGAATCTTCCCACTCTTTCAGGTATGGGAAGCTTCCATGCCTGTCTTTCATAATCAAATGTTAACATGATGATTCCTCCTAGCTCATAGACTTAGCGTCTCGTGGTTGTCTTATAGTTTTCTGGCGAGTAATTATAATATTTCGTATGTATACTATCAACAATGAAATCACAAAAATCACTGAGACTAAGCGAATACCTGCCAAACTTAACCTTTGAGCATACTCCTCAGCAAAAAAATGCTCTCTCATCCCGTTTATCATGCGCCCTCCGCCATTATTCTCAAGGAATCTAATAAGGATACCAAAGTCATCTAAATTATAAAGTTCATTAATTTCAAGCGATGTTCTTTCTGATATTTCTTGAGCTGTCAAAACATCCACGATTAAAAAATTTGGTGAAATTGGTGGAGTAAGACCATGTCTGGTATAATAAAAATCAGTTATTAACCCAACCATTGCATAAGTCACTTTATTAAAATAAAGGGGTACATTTTCTTCTGTAATCATTCCTGTAAAATTGAAATAAATATTTCCTTCTCCCTCGTTTATTGATACATTGACATCTGGTATGCTCAACATAAATTCAGGCGTAATCATATTTATGACTGCTGTTTGAACGCGCCTTATTTGAAAGTGAGGATTATTTCCAGCACTAACTTGTATAAAGCGATTAGATTCCCAATTGACAAAAATCAAAGTTAGTGTAGGTACGATAAATACACCTATTAATAAGACAAAAACACTAACACGGTCATGGTATGCTGATATAACGATTCGCTTCAAATGCAGAAATATTAGGTCCATTATCTTCGCTCCTTTTTCTTCACTAATAAGACGATTTGCTATGTATATCACAAAAGAGTAATAAGTTGTAGCAATCAAATTGCTACAACTTATTACTACAATTGTTTCTATACTCAAATAACGAAACACTTTCCTTTCCACCACAACCATGAGTTACGAGTTCCGACAATTAAGCAACTTGCAGAATGCAATCAGTGGTTGTATGTATGCTTTTAGGAAAAACGTTACGTCAATCAGACCTCTCAAGTCCTTAGAAGAGTAGCTAATGTTGTTCAAAGTCAACTCTTTTACAAGTTTTCAATATTGTCCTGCACACCGTCGAGAGTCATCTCCAATTTGGTAGATGCACCCAGCCTCTTCCGCATTGTCTATGTTGACCATAAAACCTAGCTGCTCCAACCTGACCCCATTGAAACGGATCCACACAAAGCCATCCGGCAATATTTCTTACTGAATATACACGCACGAAACAGCTAGGATTTAGGAAAATTCCACCAATGATACAATCAGTGTTAGTTATGAACGTTTCGCGAGTCCCTGTCCTCCACACATTACAACAGATCGCCCGTGGAGTGGGTGGAGGAGTTAAATTTGCTAAAAACTCCATAGCACGTAACCGTATTTCATTGGGAATGGATGCATGATCTATGTCAAATACAACGCCATATGCATCAATAACATATAGACGTGGGGTACCATAAGGTAATTCCCAAATCACTTCTATGGTAAATTCATTAAAAGAACTCTCAATGCTTGCCTCAGTCCCAATTATGTGAGAACAATTGGCATATCCGCATGCCTCTACCTGCGAATTTGTAACAAAAACCATAAACATACTCGCGAATAGAGCTATACACAGTTTAACTCTCATGATAATCTCCCTTTTCTAGGTCATTACACGTTCTAAAGACCATATAGTTTTTTAGTGACACGTTTCTTCATGTGTTGCAATCTTCTTCGCCAACTCCTTACCGTTAGATATCCTCCTCCCATTTTATTTTTGCCGCACATAGACCTAAAAACAGTTTAACTCGGGCAAATTATCCATTTTTTAGGCCAATTGGCTATGTTCTAAGGCAAGAATAATTGTCCCGCCCGATAGAAACATAATACAACATTTTTGTCGAACTGTAATTACCGAGTTAGGAATAATATATTATTCCTAACTCGTCAACTGCTCGACGTGATAACTATGATATAATTTAGCTATAAAAAAAGTGCAACCCAGAATTATACGGGGTTACAAGAAAAGATATATTCATCAGAATAGGCGTGAAATGCGAAGATGATGATGAGAATATGGGTTGATTGTGTTATGGAGGTTATCAAATGAAAACAACAAATACCAATCTCGCAGAAGACGAGAAGGAGTTAGTAATGCGAATAATAGCAGACAGCCAAAGCATGGATGATATTCAGTCCAAGCTGAAAAGACTATTCGCTGGTAACGTAGAAGTAATGCTCGAAGTTGGAATGGATGAACATCTGCCTATCGATATTGGCTCCAGCAAACCCTGTGACAATTAATCAAAATTTATATTTAAGTATTTCTGTACATGATTTGATACGGCTGTCATGGTTTTGGTATCTCCAAGCAAATCCAAACCATAGTAAGCCATAGCCCATACTGGAACACTTTCTTCTATTTTTTTGAGCTTCCATAGGTTAAATGCGTGGTTGACAGCAAAGTAAGTAAGGTTTGTAAGTCGTTTGTGTCTTAATGCCATTTCTTCCCCTTCCTTTATGATGTCTAACGCTTCTTTACAACGATTTGCCCGTCCTAAGAATTTCGAGTAATTGTATAGTGCGTTTATATACATCCTCACTTTTTCTTTCTCGTCCACACAAAAAGAATTTATACTTTCACGTAGCCCTTCAAACAACTTGAGTCCGCGTGATAATTCGCCTGATTCACAATAGTGTATCGCCATTTGATTTACAATCATCACCTCATAATAACTAAGGCGGTAAAAACTCACTTCCTTTTCATTGAATTTTGGCCTAGTAATCTCCATAGCTTCTTTCAGCATCGCCAAATACTCAGTATTTCCATACCCTTTACGGCTTCCAAATATCGTTGCCTCTGCATTTTTTACAAACTGAATGCAATAGTTTTTCTTATTTCTCGCCTTGCCATTACTAAACCCTTCTTTTGCCTTCAACACTCCCAGCAGTTCATTTGCAAATTCAAATTGGCCATTAGCCAAATGGGAATTTATCTCATCCCGAATCAACAAATTCTGAAAATCTTCTACATTAGCAAAGAGACAAAAATATTTATTAATATCTCTACCTAGCCTTTGTACAATTGGTTCCAAAAAGAATATATTAGGCTTTAATTGCCCATTTTCTATTTTGTTATAAGTACCCTGGCTACAAATGCCCTCATAGATTTCTTTGGAATTTGCATATGCCTTCCAGCGAAAAGCTTGTATTAAACTACCAATGCTGTTGCATTCTACGGAATCCCCATGTTTTATAGTGGTATCAAATTTTTCATATATCATATTTTCCACGCCATAAGTATTAATTGTTACTCCAAGATGCTCTTTTGCACTTTCCAAAACCTGTTGTGCCTGTCTCATTTTCCGTAACAAGGCAAAACTGAAATATGATTGCCGTATGAATTTTATGTTGTCACCAGTTTTGCCAAGAAAGTGACTACACATGCCTTTGTTAAAAGCAAAATCTGGCGAGTACTTCCCTTTACTATGGTCGATAGATGCAGTATCACCGCGTAAACATATTTCCATCGCTTCATCGTATTTTTTTTCTTGAATAAGCATATCTGATAATGTTAACAGCACTGGAGCCAACTTCTTTTCCTTTTCACGGTCTTCAGCAGGTAACAAAGAAATACCTTTAACTACACGGCGCAACATCGCTATAGATTCGTTCGACTTACCCATACGTTGGTAAGCTCGCGCTAATGTATGTAACAAGTTGGATTCTTCAAAAAGCAACATTTCACCCATAAAGGTATTTTCATCAAACATTCCATATGTAAGGGTCATTGCCTCCTTAATAATAGTTATGGAATCTAGGGGTTCCAATTTCATTAATTCATTTAGTCGTGCCTTACAACTCAGAATAAATTGTCGGTTAATACCTGTTTCAAACCCTTTTTGTATTGCAAGTTTCTGTATTAATTCTTCCGCCTGTTGCCAATGCAGTGATTCGTCAGAATCCAATAAATCTATGATTTGGTCTCTTAGAACATATACCTCCATTGGTTGGCTTTCTAAGTGTGGGCTAAAATATGTTTCCAACGGCATTTGTAGTTTGTTCATAAGATGATGAAAGGTTTCATCTGTAGGATTTTGGTGGATATTTTCCAATCGTGATAAATTTGCAACCCCGGATTTGCTATATTTAAGTATTTCGTACTGAAACAATCTTTTCCGCATACGCAATTGATTAACAAGATAAGCAGGTAAAAGAACCATATGTAAATCTCCATTTCTCTGAGAGTCTGTCGTTATACAGGCGTGCAAATCACTTTATTTTTGCATAAACAAGGCATGTTCACTAGTAAGAACATGCCCTATATTAATACAAATTACTAAAGACCTAGGGCAACATCCCACCAAACCGCCCAAAACGTATCTCGCGTGCAATACCTTTTAACACATCATTAGAGTATATAGTTTCCTTAAACCCGCTATCCTTGAGGTTGTCCTTTACAAACTGTCGAACTGAATCCGAATGAACTGGATTCTTCATATTAAGTACATCTGCCTCTATCGCCCAAACCACAAAAGCACCCTTGCGAGTTCCGCCATGTTCATGGATATATTTGAATAATCCATTGGCTTCCGCTTCCTTTCTGCTAGGTGGATGGAATAAGTACAGTATGTTATCAAACTGCGCTTGAGTAATATGGTCACGCATATAACGTTTTAACATATGCAGAACATAGGCTTTCCCATCATCATTTAAGGGATAACTTCCAATAAAATTACGAAAATTTATTGGTTCTGAAAGGGGCTGTACAAGAAACTCAGCAATGCTTTTCAAAACATCTAGCAATAAGTAAGGCGTAGGGTTAGCGTTTTTCTTGCCTCGTGATACGAACTCCGGCGGCAAAGCTACTAAATCGTTAATTTTAACACGGGCAAAATCTAGCCGTAATAATAACCCATCCCCAATAGAATCCATCATAGCCGATAAAAGTCCTGTTGCTATTTGCTTCTTATGTTCTTTTGATACCCTGTACGCTTCTTCTGCTACAGCAATTGGTTTTTCGGCCTCGGCCAGCAAAGCCCGTATTCTTGTTCGTGCAGGTTTTAGCAATTTTAGACATATATCTGGTGCAATTCCATGCCAAAAACCCATTTCCTCAAAAACTTGTCCCATTGTTAAATCCGAAAAACGTGTTCCAATAATTTCAGTTTCATCTCGTGCCACAACTGCCGCAAACCTGGCTAGTTCACGTGCAAGACCTTCAGTAAGTGTTCCCTGCAAATACTTCCGTAAAATTGATACAACATGAGCTTTCATAGATACATCATAAGAAAGCATTCTGGCACTGTCAGAATATACATAAAATAAATCAGTTAAATCGTCCCAATGTTTCATTGAACCATCTGCTGGAAATTGTGCTACAAAATCATAGAGTGGCCTTAAATCCCCGCTTTGTTCCGAACAAGCCCATAACAATTGTAAAAATGGGCTATCATTAGGTTCGGGCAATCCAAGGAAAAAACCATTTTCAAAGTCAAAAACAAAATCACGTGCAACTCGCGAATCACCAGGTCGTAAAATCCCTTTTTCCAAAAATACCAAATGCAGAAATTTTTTATTTTCCGGTTCACGGCTATAAGTACAAAAACCCAATGCTTGCACCACAGAAGGGGGAAGCCATTTATATAGCCAGCCTAACAAATCTCGTACATCTCCATCTGGCGGTACAACATAAACCTTACGCGAACCTGAAACGGCCTGCATTAAGGTATAAACCAACTGCAATGTTCTTGTTTTGTCAAACCCCATATCGGAAGGTTTTATGTTGGAGGCTTTTACGATTTTTGTGATTTTTGAGATTTTTGCAAGAGGCTCATCATCAACGGGGGGCATTGGCAGACTTGGAATTTCCCAAAGAAATTCGGTATCTATATCCGTTTGAAATTCAACCTCAAACATTATATTTCTAATGTCATTTAATACATCCAACTTGTCTTTTGCCGGAATTACATAATTATGGGTAAAAAAAGTAGAACGTTGACCAGTAAAGTCCGCCTCCACATAAACTGTTTGCCCCAATAGCATTGAACCTTCTGGAAAATGCACCAAAATCAAAGCCTTTGGGAACTTGTCGGCACTTGCTCCTGTAGACTGTAATGCCTTTGATGGATGATAAAAACAAAATGGATGCAAACGGTCTTTGATAAACGCGTCATCCAGCCCTGGCGAACGCGCCACAGTGTCATAACCTTCCGATTGCCTAAAAATCCCTTTGCGCGCACGCGTATAACAGTGTTGTTGAATCATGATTTCCTCGCTTCAATATACCCAAGTTTCCCTAATATCCACAAAAACGGTTCTTCCACCCGTACAGGATTAAAAGAAGCCACGCGCTGACGAATTACATCTGGGCGTGAACCAAGGGCGGATACTGCAAAAAAACCTAAATTACCAAACCGCCGCTTTAAGGCATTGCGAAAATTAGGGTCAATCTGTTCGATAAACTCGTCTACTTCGCCATTGATGTTCTCAAAGGCACTCAAATCAAAGAAGCCCTTGTGAGTAAAGTTGGTAAACATATGGCTGTTAGGGTTAATATACTCATCATCATCGCGCAAAGCTTCCAACAAATCCGTTTTGGTTAGCACTACAGCCGTAGGGGTCATAGACATACCATTTGCTTGCTTGTAAATATAATCATCTACCAGTCCTCCAAGTACATCCACAGGTTCTTCTGCATAATGCAAATCATAATCCATATGATTTTTGAGCTGAATTTTGCGACCCACAGCCCTAAATTGCAAAGGGTCAACTAAAAACATAATCCCCGAAGAATTACGAATATGTGCCGCATAAATTTCCAAATACGTGCTATCTACCATTCCTTCCCCGGCCACATCGAAAAATGCAATATTAATTTCCGGCTTGCTGTCGTCTGCAAAGGAGAACGTAAATATAAACGGTTCCTGTTGCTTACCCATTTGTGTAGGGTCAAGAAGTTGTCCATTTTCTATTAACGGGTCTTCGTATTCATATTTGAATTTTTTGCTCATTTCGTGATTAATTGGTGCGCAAAAAATATTAAAATTGCGTGGCGTAATAGTTTTGAGTGCGTGGATTAGAGAGGTCATAAACACAGATTTTCCCGACTGAGATGCACCCACAAAAGAAATAATTGTACTAGGAGCAAAACCGGCGTTTTTGGGAATATCATTATGACAATATGGGCAAATACGGTTAGTTGTTACATTGCCAGAATGATCCTTCATAGCCGTTAAAACACCACGGTTATAGCGTTTGTCACTTTCATAATATTTTGCAGGATCCATAGGAACGGGCAATTCCCCTGCGGAGTCCATATGAAATTTCGCGCGGTATGCATCCAATTTTTCATCTGGAACGGCGCGATACTCTCCTTCATCTGAAGCTTGTGCTGCACGGAACCAAATTTGATTATGTCCAAAATCACGGAAGCAATATAAACAAACGATTTTATATGTTGCATCCTTGCGTGAGAATTCATTTTTCTTTTTTCTACCAAACAGACCCATAAATTCACCTTACCTATTCTTATTTACCAGCAGGTATTCCCCTGCTTTGTCCGGGTTACGGACGAATATACGAATATACTCGTTTTTCAGAGTTTTAACTTCACAGCAAAAGGAAATACCTGGTTTTAACCCACCGCCAAAAAAATAAACTGAACCGTCTTGTACATCTTCAGGATATTCTTTTTCCTTCTTTACATAGCATAGTACGTCATCTTCTATTTCATGTTGTGCAGATAACTCTACCATATGTATCTTGTAAGGACTTAACAAACGTTTTTTTTCTTGTATGGAAAACTGAACAGCGATTTGTCCAGTAACATCAATGGTATTTTGGGTGCGTACATCATGCCCTGTATATACTATTGCAGTATCCTCACCATTGGCGCGCCTAAATGGAAATATATGATATGAATATACACCTGGTTGCATCGCTTCTACATATCCGGCATGTTTTTTATATTCCTGCAAAGTGTAAAGCCGTGCCTGCCGTTGGTCGGCGGTGCATATGTCGAAAACATCAACGGAAGTGGCTTTTGTTTTGAAAACATATATTTGTTCTATGCCTGGCGGCCACTGGAATGTTAACCGCAAATTATCGCCTTCTGTATGAGTTTTTAGGTTTAATATCCCCTCTTCAGGTATATCAGTTTCATGTATTTGCACAGCTTCACAGCTCCTCTGAATTCTTTTTTGTATGTTTGAATTCCTCTGCATGGTTCACGGGAAATATTCCTGCTACTTAATTATAACCAAACATCTTACTATCATCAATCCCGCATATTTTGTTCCCAAACTATTGCAAATAAAAATATACCATACATGTTTTTTAGCGCAGAGTCATTTTTCACTATAATGCTTCACAGGAACATTGCCGATAAAAGAGTAGAAGGAATATAACACCAGAATCATTCCTTAGAGAGGAGCACCATAATATGCAAATCAATGGATTAAATCCACAACCAGGAACAGTTACTCACGCGCTTATGAACCAAGCGTCGCAAAACTTGCCCACACCTCCCGTTGTCGAAGAAGATGAGGACGATGATGACCCATATGCCCCACAAGATGTATATGAGCCGTCTACTCCAAACACTCCTTCCAACACAAATAACGCTGGCCGTGACCATATAAGAAGTGGCGGTCGTCAGTTTGGTAACGGAGGTATTGATGCATCTGCTTTGCGCGACATTATGGCTGAAGGCCGGAATGCAACGAACTCTTTCCGTTCGTTAGTAGAGGGGCTTTTCAACAGACAGGCTGAAACTTCCAATGAAGCATTTGGCGGCTTTGCTAATGCTGGCTTGTTAGAAGGCTTTTTGTTGGGCGGCGGCACAGTTCCAGTAGATAGTGAAACTCAGACACAAGCACAAGCTTTGCTTGACACTGTGTTTAGTGTAGAAGCTACAGCCGGACGTATAATGGGCTTTGCAGTAGCCATCTCTGGCGGTGATCTTGAAAATAACCCTTGGGTGGAACAGGCCGTAAACATGGGTTTTGGCCAAGCAACCAATTCTTGGGGGAGCAATTTGCCTGATATCAGCCAACGCACCCTTGAGGCAGTTCAAAATGCTTTCGAAGAGTGGAGAACCTATGGAGCAGAAGGCATTAACCTGCTAAATAGTTAACGTTATACCACATAAGGATAGAATTTTATATCCTAGTGGCATACACCAAATAGACTAATGTTCCGGTTAGTTCTCCAGACGAATTTATTATAGATATGAAAAAGGAGTGAACGTAGTCATGACAATCAATAGCATGACAATGTCGCATTTACAAACTAGTATGTTGCGACTATCCACAATGCAACGCATTAACTCCGCGGCTGATGACGCGGCTGGCCTTGCAATTTCAAACGCATTAGAATCACAAGTACGGGGACTCGATATGGGTACCCATAATACTCTCAATATGCAAAGTCTTGTAACTACTGCTGAAGGTGGACTTTCCACTATTTCTGATAGTTTACAACGCATGAGAGAATTAAGTATTCAGGCTTCCAATGGCATTATGACCGATGACCAACGCGCTATGATTCAAACGGAAGTCGCTCAATTGAGAGACCATATCAATATGACCACGCGCAACACCCAATGGAACGGCATGAATATTTTGGATGGAAGTTTCAATGGACATACCGCTTCTGACGCAATGGGGCGCGGTGCAAGTGTTAATATTCCTGATATGAGTACAATCGCCTTGGGTTTGGATAACTTTGATGTTACCAGAATGCCTCTTGGTGGTGATGGTCGTGTTGACCGTCATGCTTCTGCGGCTAGAACAAGTGCTTTGGGCAACCAACTGACAAATGCACAAAACACATTGGCAACCCGTAATGCAGAAATGAACGTTGCTCGTGACACATTTGCCACAGCTTCCGGTAATTTTGCACAAGCAGAAGTCAATTTCCAATTGGCTGAGTCGAACTACAATTCGTCCCGCAATCGCTTGAACGATGCCATGATTGATGCTGGAGTTACAAGCATAGATCAGCTTATGAATACTAACCCTTCCAACCTTTCAGACGCCGCTGCCACTGAGATAAGGAACGCGTTGCAACAATACAACGATTCCGCTATCGCATTTGGTTCGGACAGTTTAGGGTTGGCTGCAGTAACAGATGCTACTGCACTTGAAAACTGGGGAATTGATAGCGCAGACCAGATTCAAGCCAATCAAGTCAACTATGGACGTGGCGTAGCGGGTGCAACCCTTACCGCGAACGACGATATGGTTGGACAAATTGGCGCATTTGATACCGCGCAATCTACTTTTGCCGGGGCACAAATTGCTTTTGACTCTGCTGTTTTTGCTAGAGACCAAGCACAAGCTACTGTAGGCCGTTTGCAATCTATGGTAAGTCAATCTTCCGCAGATACTCGTGCCGCATTTAGTAGCAGTTCGCTTAATGTTCTTGACAATGCTATTTCTCAAGTAAACTCTGCTCGTGCAAGTTTAGGTGCGATTTCTAATCGCTTTGACCATACAGTGGCTTCCAACAATGTTTCTATGTTGAATCAAGCCGCCGCACGTAGCCGCATAGTTGATTTGGACGTAGCACGCGAAACCTCTAATCTGAGACGCTTGCAAATCCTTCAGCAATATCAGATAGCAAACCAACGCAATGCGCAACAAACCGCCGCTACTATGATGCTTTCTTTGTTGGGTTAATCCATCAATTTTTCAGTATTTTCAGCAAATGTAGTTATATTAAAAAATCGCCAAAAGAAGCCCGTGGTAAACTGGTACCCACGGGCTTTTTTTTGTAGAGAATATTTGCTGAAAAGACACAAAATCCAACACGAACTGTAGACAGACAACTTGAACTTGGCGTACAATGGAAAATACGAAAAATATAAGCAAAAGTAAAATGAAACGGAGGCACGGCATTGAATCATTTATTTGTGATTAACCCTCATTCTTTTGGAAGTGACGGTTTCGACCATGTGCTTGAAGAAATTGATGGATGCTTCGATGGATGCATCCACTCCGATTATATGGTTTATGTTTCGCGTTATTCACGGGATGCTGTTGCTGCGGTACATAATTACATTAGTAGTGTTTCACAGGAAGATAAAGTAAGAGTATATGCTATTGGGGGTGATGGCATCCTGTTCGATTGCCTTAATGGAATGGTAGATTTTCCGAATGCAGAGTTAACAAACGTACCATATGGAAAAGCCAATGACTTTGTAAGGGGATGCTTCGGCGATGACGGTAAAAAACAATTTTTTGATATTAAAAGCCTGACCACTGCGTCTTCATTTCCTGTAGACATTATGCGGTGTGGAGCAAACTACGCCATAAATGAAACAGTATTTGGAATGGCTGGACAGACTTGCTTAATGGCCAATAAACTTTTTAGGAGTAAATATTCTGATTTTTTCCGCAGATTCGCATCAATGATATATTTTATCTGTACTGTATTGACCATACTAAATAAAGAAGTTATGAATCAGCATTACGATGTATATGTAGATAAAGAGGATTTTTCAGGCTGTTATTTCGGCATACATATCTCAAATAGCCCATGTAACGGCGGCACTTTCATACCAAATCCATATGCCCAAGCTAATGACGGGATATTTAACGCGCTTTTTGCCAAACCTGATAAAAAACTTACCATATTCAAATCTTTGTCTGACCTATATAGCGGGAATTTTGAAAAACATAAATTTTATATCGAAAAACGATGCAAAAAAATCGAAATCAAAAGCGATTTGCCAATCCGTATGGAAATGGACGGCGAAGCTCTCTATACCGGAGAAACTACAGTAGAAATCATACCAGGTCACATTAAATTTGCTATTCCAGAGGGAGTAGAGTTTGTAGATTATTCCAGCATAGCTTATTCACAGAAACATCATCGTGATTTATCAAATGGAAACTAACTATGGACACTAAACGTGAAAAACTGATACAGCTAAAACCCATGCTTATTTCATGGCTTATATCCTTCTTACTTTATGTATGTCTCATATTTGTTGAAGGCTTTATTGTTCCAGATGCTTCTTATTATGTGAGTATAGTAACGTTTATTGGCGGGAACCTATTGTTGTTAAACTTTGCTATCGTGCTGGTTGTATTCCCCCATACGTTTTATATGCCTATATATATGGCGGTCTCTTCACAACTTACATTTATTTTTGTGGGCGGGTATTTGCAAGAGTATGAATTTTATCATTTTCTAATGCTAATGATGGTAGGCGGCGTTTCAACGATGAAAAATTTTAAGATGATGGCTTGGTGTGTGATTATAATGACACTCATCAATATACCTCTTTTACTATACGCGCCGCGCTTAGATTGGGTTAATTATTTTCGTTTTGTAATTCACTTTGCATTCTTTTTTTACGGTTCGACATTTTTACTTATCCATACATATGATGTAACAACCAAAGAGAGACGTTCTGACCGCGCCTTTGCGGCATTTTCAGCATTTTTGGACAATACACCAAATTATATGATAATCACCGATGTGAATAATAGAGTTCGATATGTTTCTACATCAACACTTGAGTTTACGCAACACATACGTAGAGAATTTGCTTCAGGGCAACCTCTCATAGATTTATTCCCCGATAAAGAACTAAAACTTATGTTTGCAAAAATCCTTGATGGGAAAGGTTTGTACGAAACGATAATAAAAACAAATATAGGCGGTAATGACAAATATTTCAGGGTTGTGTCAAATAGGTTATCGGATGTGTCCGGTGACAGGTTTATAGACCTTTCTGATGTTACCCAAATGGAGGAAACCCGGCAACGTCTTGCGGCAGACAATGCCTCCCTTGATAGCCTATCCCGCATGAAAACCGAATTTCTAACTAACATAAGCCACGAAATGAAAACTCCCCTTACCATCATGAGTGGTTATGCCGAGCTTACTCAGTGGCAACTGAATGAGGGAGCCAGCAATGAAGATGTAAATGAAAATTTGTTTATAATTACCGAAGAAGCCCATCGACTCGCTCAACTTGTAGAACGTCTTTTGAGCATTTACGGTACAGAAGATAGCACAACGAGTATTATTAAAACTTATGTGCCAGACGTGTTCAGCCTGGTGCTGAAACTTTGTGAGCCGATTATCCCAACAAATAAAAACAGACTAAATTTTGAAATTGAAGAAAACTGCCCCACGATAGCTGTGAACCCAGATATACTTTTACAAGTGCTTGTTAACCTTGTAAGCAATGCCAATCGCCATACTAGTAACGACACAATTAACATTACAGCCAATCGCGAAAATGAGAATGTTTTATTCCGAGTATGTGATAACGGAACAGGAATACCTCCTGAACTGCTTACAAATATATTCAAGAGGGGACTTAGTGGCAATGGCGGAACAGGTCTTGGATTATCTATTTGCAAAGAGGTTGTAGAATCTCGTGGCGGAACAATTAATGTGGAAAGCGAACTGGGTAACGGCACAACTATCACTTTCACGTTGCCTATATATGTAAAAAAAGAGGGTGATTAAGGAATGAAAGCTACTGTATTGCTGGTTGAAGACAATCCGTACATACTAAAGCTTAACCGAAAGAGCCTAACCATGCGTGGTTATTGTGTGGTGGAAGCGGAAACTCTCAACCAAGGCCGGGAGCTATTCAAAGAGGAAAAGCCTGATTTGATAATACTTGATATCATGCTCCCGGATGGGGATGGCTTGAACTTTTGTGAGGAGCTTCGCGATGGCAGTAATATTCCCATACTGTTTCTAAGTGCCAAGAAAAGTGATGAAGAAGTTCTGGCCGGATTGAGGGCGGGCGGTGACGATTATCTTCCCAAACCTTACAAGCTGGATATATTGGTGGGACGGGTTGAAGCTCTTTTGCGTCGGGCGCAACGCATACCAGAAATTATTAAAAAGGGGAGTGTAGAAATACGAGTCACTTCGAATGAAGTAATAATTAACGGTGAAAACTTGCAACTATCTCAAAAGGAGTTTAATCTGCTTTGTTACTTGGTTCAAAATGAAAACCGCTATTTCGCTACGGAATTCTTGTATATTCATGTTTGGGGTCAAAAACCGGTTGATAATGACACTTCTGTAAAAAATGCAGTTTACAGATTAAGAAAAAAATTAATTAAATCAGGTTTTACCATTACATTTGAAAGACGCAAAGGATATTGCTTTGAAAAAGGATAGGTTTGTTTTATAAATATTTTAAGTCGCAAATTCGCGACTTTTTTATTTTTCAAACCATTTATGATGTATCATTAATCTCTGTCAATCGACAGACGAAGTAAAAATCATGACACACAAGTAGTAATACGAATGGGTTGCGAACCAGTCATGGGATGTCTCGCAATATACCCTTCGCCATTTTGTATAATTTATCTACCATAAAGGAGGCAATCATTCGTCAGTTATGAAGGGTTAGTAGACCTTATAAGGTCATGATAGAAAGGAATAAGTCTAATGCCACTTAAAAGATTTGAAAAGCTTTCACGTGTGATGGCCTCTGTGTTATGTATGATGTTAGTCTTTTCAATGCTTGCGCCCCTTTCCGTTAGGGCAGATGAGCCTTACACTAGTGTTTATGAAAGCCTAGATGACTTATCTAGGCCAGGCTCAGATTACGTAGACTCCAATGATTCATCTAGCCCAGATGCGGATTACGGAGACTTAGATTATTCGTCTAGCCCAGATGTGGATTACGTAGACTCCAATGATTCATCTAGCCCAGATGTGGATTACGTAGACTCCAATGATTCATCTA
>Ga0123355_10006481_pt1 | contig 17354 bp, 16 predicted proteins | sample TergutEmb28metaG_3_FD_89872 | JGI IMG/M metagenome (GOLD analysis project Ga0123355, IMG submission 89872) | Embiratermes neotenicus P1 segment gut microbial communities from Petit-Saut dam, French Guiana - Emb289 P1 | ecosystem: Host-associated > Arthropoda: Insects > Digestive system > Gut ...
GCCCGCGCGAAGGCGGCGCAGCAATTCCCGGGCGCGCGCGTGAGCGGCTCGCTGGACGACCTGCTCGGCGACCCCGAGCTGGACGCGATCGCGCTGGCGACGCCGGTGCCCAGCCACGCCGAGCTCGCCGTGCGGGTACTGGAGGCGGGCAAGCACTGCTTCGTCGAGAAGCCGCTCGCACAGTCCGTGGCCGACGCCGAGCGGGCGGTGGGTGCGGCCGCTGCGGCCGGCAGGATCCTGATGGTCGGGCATCTGCTCGAGTACCACCCGGGCGTGCTCAAGCTCAAGCAGCTCAAGGACAGCGGCGAGCTCGGCGAGATCTATTACATCTACGGCAACCGCCTCAACCTCGGCAAGCTGCGGGCGGACGAGAACGCGCTGTGGTCACTCGGTGCGCACGACGTCTCGGTCGTGCTGGCGCTGGCCGGTGAGGAGCCGGTCGAGGCCGTCGCGCACGGCGAGTCCTACGTGCGCCCCGGCGTCGAGGACGTCGTCTTCTGTTACCTGCGCTTCCCCTCGGGCCTGGCTGCGCACCTGCATCTGAGCTGGCTGGACCCGCACAAGGAGCGGCGCTTCACGGTCGTCGGCGCGCACAAGATGGCGACGTTCGACGACATGGCGACTGAGGGCAAGATCACCGTCTATGACAAGGGCTTCGACGAGGCGCCGCGCGGGTACGGTGAATGGGTCACGCGCAGCGGCGACATCTACTCGCCGGCGCTGCCGGCTGGCGAGCCGCTGCGGGTCGAGTGCCAGGAGTTCATCGACAGCATCATCGAGGACCGCGCGCCACGTTCGGACGGGGAGAGCGGGCTGCGGGTAGTGCGCGTGCTCGAGCAGCTGCAGAGCTCGCTGAAGGCCTCCGAGCGGCAGGCCTCGGGCGGGTGGGCCACAGGCGGCAGGCCCTGATGGCCGCCGAGGCGCAGATTCACCCGAGCGCGGTGATCGGCGCCGGCGCGGTGCTCGGCGAGGGAGTTCAGGTGGGTGCGCACAGCGTCATTCACGATGGCGTGCGGCTCGGCGCGGGCTGCGTGGTCGAGGATCTGGTCGTGCTCGGCAAGCGGCCGCGGCTGCGGCGCGGTTCGAGCGCCGCGGCGGTGGAACTGGGAGACCTCGTGCTCTGTGACGGGGTGACCGTGTGCTGCGGCGCCGTCGTATACGCCGGCGCTGAGGTGGGCGCCGATTCGATCATCGGTGACCAGGCGCAGGTGCGCGAGGGCTCCCGGATCGGTGCGCGCTCGGTCGTCGGCCGCGCGTCCTGCGTGGACTTCAATGCCGTCGTGGGGGATCGCGTCTCGATCCAGACGGGCGTCTACGTGACCAGCTGGGCGGTCGTCGAGGACGACGTGTTCCTCGGACCGGGCGTGCTGATGACCAACGACGACACGATGGGCCGCCACCCCAAGGGCGAGCCGCTCGCGGCTCCGGTCGTGCGGCGCGCGGCGCGCGTCGGAGGCGCTGCGGTGCTCGTGCCGGGCGTGGAGATCGGAGCGGAGGCGTTCATCGGCGCGGGCGCGGTCGTCACCCGCGACGTGGCTGCGCGTGAGGTCGTGCTCGGGGTACCGGCCCGCGTGGTCCGCCGCGTGGCCGACGCCGAGCTGCTCGAGCGCTGGCGCTGATTTATGCGATTCGGTAACTGCTGAGATAAACCCGGCAAAAAGTGGGTAGCAGTCACGCATCAGGGGGGTGCCTGTTTCTGCCTTCTCCTACCACCACACCGTATGCCTAACCAAACGCCTGTAACTGACATCACCGATCCCCGCTGGCTGCGTGCGATCTCGCATCCGATTCGCATCCGCCTGCTGGCGATGCTGGACGAGGAGTCCGCAAGTCCCGTCATCCTCGCGGCAAAGCTCGACCAGCCGCTGGGCACGATCGCCTACCACGTCCGCACGCTGTACGACCTCGGGCTGCTGAAGCTCGTCAGCACGCGTCAGCGTCGCGGCGCGACCGAGCACTACTACAGGGCCACCGCGCGCCCGCAGAACTCCGAGGCTGCTTGGGAGGACCTCGACGCGATCTCCAAGCAGCGCCTGCTGACGGCGCTGATCGCCAAGGCCACGGATTACGCGACGCGTTCGGCTGCCGCCGGTGGCTTCGACGAGACGCAGGCGCACATCTCGACCGACGCCCTGAAGCTCGATCACAAGGGGTGGGAGGCGCTCGCCAAGGAGTCGCGCAAGTGGCTGGCGAAGGTCGAGCAGATCGAGAAGGACTCGACCGCGCGCCTCGCCAATGCGCCCGACACGGCTGTTGACGTCGGGCTCACGCTGATGCTGTTCCAGGCGCTGCCGTTCAGCGCCCAGGTCCCCGAGGGCCAGAACGGGCGGAACGGCAAGGTGGCCTGACCGCGAAGGCCTCCCGCCGCGGATCCCGGTTACGGCTGGGCCGCGGCGCGGGCGCCTGCGGCGTAGGTAGCCTCGCCGGCCCTGGTCCAGATCACCTGGTCGCGGCTAGGGCCGACGCTGATCAGCGCGATCGGCACCTTGACAAAGTCCGAGATGTACTGGAGGTAGTTGCGGGCGTTCTCGGGCAGCTCGTCCTCGCTGCGGCACTCGCTGATGTCCTCGTCCCAGCCGGGCAGCTCCTCGTAGTGTCCGACCGAGTGATGCAGGACCGTCTGGTGGTACGGGAAGTGGTCGATCTCGAGGCCCTCCGGCCCGCGGTAGCTGGTGGCGACCGAGAGCGTCTTCTGGCCGGAGAGCACGTCGAGCTTGGTGATCGCCAGCGACGTCAGCGAGTTCAGGCGGGTGGCGTAGCGCAGCGCCACCAGATCCAGCCAGCCGACTCTGCGCGGCCGGCCCGTGGTGGTTCCGACCTCGGCCCCGCGGTCGCGCAGCTCGTCCCCGAGCGGGCCGAGGAGCTCGGTCGGGAACGGCCCCGCGCCGACACGTGTGCTGTAGGCCTTGGTGATGCCCCAGACCTCGTCGATGTCCTTGGGGCCGACGCCGGCCCCGATCGTGGCCGAGCCGGCGATCGGGTTGGAGGAGGTGACGAACGGATAGGTGCCGTGGTCGATGTCGAGCAGCGTACCCTGCGCGCCCTCGAACACGACCAGGTCGTCCTCGTCGAGCCGCTCGAGCACCAGCCGGCTGGTGTCGGCGATGTACTGCTTGATGCGGTGCCCGTAGGTGAGGTACTCCTCCGTCATCGACTGCAGGTCCAGGCGAGGGTCGCGCGCGTACTCGCGCAGTGACAGGCGCTTGGGCTCCATGGCCGCAACGATCTTCTTCTTGAGGATCTTCTCGTCGAGCAGGTCCTGCACGCGGATGCCCAACCGTGCGGCCTTGTCCGCGTAGCAGGGACCGATGCCCCGGCGGGTCGTGCCGATCTGCAGCTTGCCGAGCTTCACCTCGCCGGCGTCGTCCAGGAGCATGTGGTAGGGCATGATCAGGTGGGCATTGGCGGAGATCTTCAGCGCGCTCGTGTCGACACTGCGCCGCCGCAGGTCGTCAAGCTCGTCGGTCAGGATCTTCGGGTCGATCACGACCCCGTTGCCGATCACGCACAGCTTGCCCGGGTGCAGGATGCCCGACGGCATCAGGTGCAGCTTCCAGGTCTCACCGCCCCTGACGATCGTGTGACCGGCGTTGTTGCCGCCCTGAAAGCGCACGATCGCGTCTGCCCGCTCGGCGAGCAGATCGGTGATCTTGCCCTTGCCCTCATCGCCCCACTGGGCGCCAACGATCACGAGTCCTGGCATTTCGTTTTGAGTTTAGGTGGCCTGCTGCTCGGATGCGCAGAGCCGGGGTGAGCGCCGCCGAACCTCAGGCGATCCGCAGGTCCATCCGGTGGTCGTGTCCGAGCAGGGGCAGCTCGTCGCACATCTCCGTGAGCCGTGAGACGGTGCGCTCGGTGATCTGCTGGCAGAGCGTCTCGCGGTCGAGGATGTTGGTCGTGATCACGATCGAGCGCTGCTCCTCATAGCGCGCGTTGATGATCGAGTAGAGCTCCTCGAGCACCCAGGGGGTCGTCTGCTCGGCGCCGATGTCGTCGATGTGCAGCAGGTCGACGGCCGTCAGCCGTTCGAGCAGGTCGTTGTGCGAGCCGGTGTCGAAGGTCTTGCGGATCTGGCTGAGCAGGCCCGGCAGCGAGTAGCGGGCCGCGGAGCGCCCGGCCTCGAGCGTGGCCCGGGTGACGAGCATCGCCAGCGTGGTCTTGCCGGTCCCGACCGGCCCCATGAACCACAGCCCCCGGCCGGCGCCGAGGTTGGCGCCGATGCGGTCGGTGAAGCGCCTGGTCGCCTGAACGATCTTGGGGTCGATCTCGGTCACCGGAAAGCGGTCGAAGGCGACGTCCCTGTATCGCTCCGGGATCACCGCGGACAGGCTGCGCGCCTTGTTGCGGGCGATGATCTGCGGACGGCACGCGCAGTCGCGAGCGGTGTTGGTCTCCTCGTCGTAGAGGAAGCCGGAGCCGTCGCAGATGCCGAGGATGCAGCCTGCCATCAGTGGGTGCCTCGCCTGCGCACGTCGCCCCGCTCACTCACGCCGCGAACTGCGGCGGCGCGTAGTTCATGAACTTGGGGAACTGGTTCTGGAAGGTGAGCGTGATGTCGCCGACCGGCCCGTTGCGGTGCTTGGCGATGATGATGTCGGCCTCGCCGGGGCGCGTGGACTCGCGGTTGTAGTACTCCTCGCGGAAGATGAACATCACGAGGTCCGCGTCCTGCTCCAAAGCTCCGGATTCGCGAAGGTCTGAGAGGATCGGCTTCTTGTCGCCGGCGCGCTGCTCGACGTTGCGGCTGAGCTGTGAGAGCGCGATCACCGGCACCTTGAGCTCACGGGCGAGGCTCTTGAGCCCGCGGCTGACCTGCCCGACCTGCTCGACCCGGCTCTCGATGCGGCCCTCGTGCCGCATCAGCTGCAGGTAGTCGATGATGATCAGCCCGAGGCCACCGCGCTGCTCGAGCTGGTGGTGCAGGCGCCGCGACTTGGCCCGGACCTCGAGCACGCCGGTGTCGCTCGAGTCATCGACGTAGAGCGGCGCCTCCGAGAGCTTGCCGGAGGCCTCGAGGATCTTCGGCCAGCGCGACTCCGCGACCTTCCCGCGGCGCAGGTCCTCGCCGGGCACCTTCGCCTGCGAGGCGACGAACCGCTGCGCGAGCTCGGACTCGGACATCTCGAGCGAGAACAGCGCGACCGGGAAGCCGGCCAGCGATGCGTTCTCGGCGATGTTGGCGACCAGCGCCGACTTCCCCATCGACGGCCGGGCGGCGAGCACGATCAGGTTGCCGGCCTGGAAGCCGCCGGTGATGTCGTCGAGGTCGCGGAAGCCGGACGGGGTCCCGGTGAGCGGGCTCTTCTGGTTGGAGCGGTGGTGGAGGCGGTCGGTCTCCTCGTGGAGGACCTCGGAGATCGGGCGGATCGCCTTCTGGCGCTCGTCGTGGGCGACCTCCAGCATTGCCCGCTCGGCCTGCTCCACGAGCTCGCGCGGCGGCGCCACGCGGTTCATCACGTCGGCCTGGATCGCACGTGTGGCGGCCAGCAGCGCCCGCATCTGCGCCTGCTCCCGCACGATCCGGCCGTATTCGCGAGCATGGCCGGTGGCAGGCACCCATGCGGCCAGCTCCTCGACCACATCGGAGCCGCCGATCTCGTCGAGCCGGTTGTTGTTGCGCAGCTGCTCGGCGACCGTCAGATGGTCGATCTTCTTGTCAAGCTCGTAGAGCTCGAGCATCGCCTCGAACACGGCCCCATGCGCAGCCAGGTAGAAGTGCTCGGGCCGCAGCTGCTCGTCGATCAGCAGCGCATGCAGGTGCTGCTCGTCGAGCAGCACCGCACCGAGCACCGACTTCTCGGCGACGAGGTTCTGGGGGGTGGGGTTGGCTGCGGTGGCGCTCATCGGGGGGAGTCCGAGCATAGGCCGCGCCCGGACGGACTCGCGCGGACGCTTCCCGCATACAGCGGAGGAAAGCTGAGGGCGAGGCACAATGCGGCGCGGCCGGCTTAACGACCGAGGCCCGCGTCAGCGGGCCTCGGGAAACAGACTGGTGATGCGTTCGGACGGGGGGACTAGCTGGCGACGACCATGGTCTTGACGGTCGCGGTGACGCCGTCGGAGACCTCGACCGTGACCATATGGGTGCCGACGCTCTTGATCGGATCGTCGAGCTGGACCTTGCGCTTGTCGATGGTGATGCCGCGAGCGTCGCGGATCGCGTCGACGATGTCCTGGGTCGTGACCGAGCCGAACAGGCGGCCGTCATCGCCGGCCTGCTGCGGGATCGTCAGCACCGTCTTGCCGAGCAGCTCGGCATTCTCGCGTGCGCGGTCCACGGCCTCACGTGCGGCCTTCTCGGCTGCCTCGCGGCGCCTGGCGGCCACCTCGATCGAGCCCTTGGTCGCAGCTTCGGCCAGCTTGCGCGGCACCAGGAAGTTCCGCAGGTAGCCCGACGAAACGTCGACGATCGCGCCCTTCTCGCCGAGCGACTCAACGTCCTCGAGCAGGATTGCCTGTGGCATCGTCTTCCTCCTGGCTACCGGTCGCGGTCGCGATCGCGACCGCCGCGGCGGTCGCTGTGCTCGCTGCCGCCCTCGGCCACGTACGGCAGCAGCGCCACCTCACGCGCGCGCTTCACGGCGCGAGCGATCTGGTTCTGGTGCCGCCGGCACGCGCCGGTGATCCGGCGTGAGCGGATCTTGCCACGATCAGAGATGAACCGCCGCAGGGCGGAAACATCCTTGTAGTCGACCTGGTCGACCTTGTCGCGGCAGTACGGGCACGGCTTGCGCCGACCCGAACTCGGGCCGCCCTTCCTGTCGCGCCGGCGAACCGGCCGTCTACGTTGCTTCGCCACTTGGCATCACCTAATTGAAAGTCTTTTTCTGGTTCCGTCGCCTCAGAACGGGATATCGTCATCGGCGACATTCGAGCCCACGGAGGCCGGGACGAAATCCGCGGTATCGACCGGGACATCGCTCGCCGCAGCTTTTGCGCTGCTGGAGAACCCATTCCCGTTACCGCTGGGAGCGTCGCCGCCGCCACCGAGGAACTGCACGGTCTCAGCGATGATATCGACAGCTTGGCGCTTTTGCCCGTCGGTTTCCCACTCGCGCCAGCGCAAACGCCCGTCGATCGCCACACCTCGACCCTTAGAAAGATAGCGGTTGCAGTTTTCTCCCTGCGGACCCCACACCGAGACGTTGAAGTAGTTGGGGTCGTCCTCCCAGTTGCCCTCTGCGTTCCGGCGGCGTCCGTTGCACGCCACGCGCAGCTCGCACACGCTGGCTCCGCTGGGCAGAGAGCGCAGCTCAGGGTCGCGTGTGAGGTTGCCGGTGATGATCACCCGATTGATGTTGCCCGCCATTTCGGGGCTCCTTTCGATACGTCGAATCGCCTGTAAGCGAGTCTAAGCACGGCCCGGACGGCGACCGGGGCCGCAACCGCAAACTGGCACAGATTCGGCACGGATTCGGCACAGATTCGTTACAGAGCCGGCACACGGCCGTGACCAGGCGGCACACTTTCGCAACAGGTGCGAACCCCCTCCCAGGGGAAGGGGTGGGTCGGAAACGGTGGGACGGACACGCAGCGCGGGGCCGGCTTCGCCCGCTCCGGCCTCAGTTGCGCGCGCGTTCGCGGCGCCGGTTGCGCTCGCGCGCCGTTGCCGCGAACTAAGCCGCTTCGTCTTCGGCGGCGACCGGGGCGGCTGCCCCTGCGCCGGCGAGGATCGGCGGAGCGGTGTCGGGCGCCTCAGGCGTGCCCGGCACGACCTTGATGATCCGGAAGCGGAGCACGGCGTCGGCGATGCGCAGGCTGTGTGAGAGCGACTCGAGCAGCGAGGTCGGGCCTGTGAACTGCAGCAGGTGGTAATCCGCCTCGGCCTGGTGCTCGATCTTGTAGGTCGTCGGACGCTGGCCCCACGCCTGCTTGCGCGAGACGTCGCCACCGGCGGCCGTGATCATCGCCTCGACGTCGTCGACGATCTTGGTGCGTGTTTCCTCGTCAGCGCCCACCGAGAGCAGGAGCACGAGGTCATAGAGAATGGGATCTTTAGACATGATGAAAGACCCGCGGGGCGGTGAGATTCACCGTGAAGCGGGCGAGCAGCGAATATAGCAACGGAGATGCGACAAGGACCGGCAACGCCACAGCTACCCCGCATGGAGTTCGCCAATCAGGCCGCCTGGGACGACTGGCTGCGCGGGAACCATGACGACTCCCCGGGCGTCTGGCTGATGATCGCCAAGAAGGGTGCCCCGCGTCCCACGGTCACGCAGGCGGAGGCGATCGAAGCGGCCCTCTGCCACGGCTGGATCGACGGCCAGCTCGCCCGCCACGATGAGCACTTCTACAAGCAGCGGTTCACGCACCGGCGGCCGCGGAGCAAGTGGTCGCAGATCAACCGTGAGCGTGCGACCGCCCTGATCGAGGCGGGCATGATGGCGCCCGGCGGCCTCGAGGAGGTTGAGAAGGCGAAGGCGGACGGCCGTTGGGAGGCGGCCTACGAGTCCCAGTCCAACGCGACCGTGCCGCCCGACTTCGCCCGAGCGCTGGCGGCGAACCCGGAGGCGGAGGCGTTCTTCGCGACGCTCACCGGCGTGCGCCGCTACGCCTTCCTCTACCGCATCCAGGACGCGAAGCGCCCCGAGACCAGAGCGAAGCGGATCGCGAGGTTCACCGAGCTCCTGGCAAGACGCGAGACCCTCAACTAGCCGGCGATCAACCGCTCGGCCACCACGAAACTTGTACCTATCGCACAAGTTTCGTTCCAACACACCTCGCAGGTCGACAAGAATTTGGCCGATTTGACTGCGACGCTGTTAAACATGACCACCGCCACCGCACCCGAAACCGGCCGTCCCGAGACCGGGATGACAGCCGCCGAACGCAACGCCAACCTGGCCGGCGTGGTGGTGCCCTTCCTCGGCGTGCTCGCCGCGATCGCGCTCCTGTGGAACAGCTGGGTCGACTGGACGGACATCGGGATCATGGTCGCGATGTACCTGCTGACCGCGATCGGAGTGACTGTCGGCTTCCATCGCATGCTCACGCACCGCGCCTTCCAGACCTATCCGTTCATCGAGCGGACGTTCGCGGTGCTGGGGTCGCTTTCGGTCCAGGGCTCGGTGCTCGACTGGGTCGCGGACCATCGCAAGCACCATGCGCACACCGACGTCGAGGGCGACCCGCACAGCCCCCACATCGGCCACGGCCACGGCTTCAGCGGCTTCTGGCACGCGCACGCGGGCTGGCTGATGGAGACCCAGGGCCAGGCCGACTGGAAGAAGTACGCATCCGACCTCTACGAGGACCCGGCGATGCGCCGCATCGGGCGCATGTTCCCGCTGCTGGTGCTGCTCACGCTCCTGATCCCGACGCTGGCCGGATTCGCCCTGCACGGCTTCACCGCCGAGGGCGCGCTACGAGGCCTGATCTGGGGCGGCCTGGTGCGCATCTTCTTCGTGCACCATGTGACCTGGTCGGTGAACAGCATCTGCCACATCTTCGGTCGCCGCAGGTTTGACATCGAGGACAAGTCGACGAACGTCTGGTGGCTCGCGCCGCTCTCACTCGGCGAGTCCTGGCACCACAACCACCACGCGTTCCCGCGCTCCGCCGTGCACGGCCTGAAGTGGTGGGAGCTCGACATCTCCGCGGGAATCATCCGCGTTATGGAGAAGCTCGGGCTGGCCTGGAACGTGATCCGGATCGCGCCCGAGCGCCAGCAGGCGAAGCTGAGCGCGCGCTAGAGCCGGCTCTTGGCAATCCGGTACGCAGAACGGACACCGCATCGCCAAGAGGCGGCCGGAACGCTCCACCAAGGGTGCGGGATCGGATCCCGCCCACCCGCACCCACAGAGCTACGCACCCGCAGACTTACGTCGTGCGGGTGCCGGCGTCCTTGGCGTGGATGTCGCGCAGCTGCTCGTCGATCCAGTCGCCCGGGTCGCGGGCCGTGATCCGCTCCTGCAGGCCCGCCAGCCGCCGCCGGCGCTCGTCGACGGGCATCGTCAGGGCCGCGTGGATCGAGTCGGCGAGCTCCTGGATGTCGAACGGGTTCACCGATAGGGCGTACTCACCGAGCTCCTCGTGCGCGCCGGTGTTCTCGCTGAGCACAGAGACCCCGGCACGGGTGTTGACCATCGGCCCCTCCTTGGCGACGAGGTTCATGCCGTCGAACATCGCGTTCACCATCAGCACGTCGTAATGCTTGTAGCCGGCGACGGCCTCGTCGAGGTCGTCACGCAGCTTCAGCTGGATCGGCATCCAGTCCGGCGAGCCGTGGCGGTGGTTGACCCGCGCCACGACCTCCTCGATCCGCTGAAGGTACTCGGCATACTCGGCGACGTCGGTACGTGACGGCATCATCTGGGCGATGAAGGTGACGCGCTCGTAGAACTCGGGGTGCTGCTCGAGGAACAGGTCAAACGCCGAGAAGCCGCGCAGCACGTTCTTGGACAGGTCGGCCCGATCGACGCGCAGGATCAGGTGGTCACGGCGGCGGCGCAGGATCTCCTGTTCAAACTCGCGCACACGCGGACGCCGAGCGACGGCCTGGACGGCCTCGGCGTCGATCGGCAGCGGGTAGGCGCGCACCCAGACCTCGCGGCCGTCGATCTCGACCACACCCGTCGCGTGGTCGACGTCGAGTCCCAGCAGATCCTCGCAGCACTGCAGGAAGTTGCGCCGGTAGGACGTCGTGTGGAAGCCGACGATGTCATTGGCGAGGATCCCGCGGTAGATCTCGTCGCGGATCACCGACGGGAGCACGCGCCACGAGTCCGACTGGCTCCACGGGATGTGGACGAAGTGGGTCATGAACGCATCCGGGCGGACGCCGCGGACCAGACCCGGGAGCGTGTAGAGGTGGTAGTCGTGAACCATCACGACCGGGCGCTCGATGCCCTCGATCTCATCGAGCACGGCCCGGGCCAGGTCCTCGTTGACGGCGTTGTAACCGAACTCGAAGGCCTCGGTCTCGTTGCGGCGGATGTCCGGGGCGTTCGACAGGTCCCAGAGGTAGTGCTGTATGAACCACAGCATCGGGTTCGAGATGATGCTGTAGAAGCGGTAATAGGCCTCGGGGTCGGAGGCGACCAGCTTCACCCGGTACTCGGTGCCGTCCTCGCTCTCGACGGGGAAGGCGTGGCCGCCGTGGCGGCCGGCCATGGCGATGTCCCCCTCGCTCATCGCGGAGGCGATCCAGGTGACCTTGCGGTGGCGCGCGAGCCCCATCAGCGCGGTCACGAGCCCGCCGGTGCCGCGCCGGGCCTCGCCGTTCGGCTGAAAGGTCACGGGGCCGCGGTTCGAGACCAGGATCAGACGCTCCGAGAGCGCCTCGTCCTCGGGCTCATCGCGCACGGGCTCCTCACCCGCCAGCTCCCGGTCCGAGGCGAAACCCGTCGTGGGGTCATACATCTCAGCGCTCACCTTGCCAACCTCACCGTGCCAAGGCTCGCAGACGATCGATGCCGGCGTCCACTTGATCCCACGCCAAGCAGATTGCCAGGTTCCCGGGCCGCTCGGCTCGGCCCCGCAGCGCGGGGTACCCTGAGGCTGAATGGTCGACCCTCGCATCTACCGAGGATTCCTGATCGTGGTCGCGTTCGCGGTGATCGTGTGCGGCTTCTCGTTGCAGAACCAGCCGCACGCTCTATCGAGCTCGATCGCCGGCGGGAACTTCTTCACGGGCGCCGGCAACGAGATGTCCGCGCTCTGGAGCCGCTTCCCCGATCGCGCACCCGGCTCCGCCGGAGACAACGGGCTGGCGGCCGAGGTAGCCAGTCAGTTGCAGGGCGGCGACGGCTCCGGGATCAGCGGCTTCAACGTGCAGACCTCGGACTTCACCAGCCAGACGGCCGTCGGCAGCCGCACGCTGGAGACGGTTACGGCGACGCGGCAGGGTCTCAGCAGCGGCACGATCGTGGTCATCAGCCACCGCGACGCGGCCGGCTCGCCGCCCGCGGCAGGCCTCTCCGGTACCGCTGTGATGCTGGAACTCGCGCATGCGCTCAGCGGCGAGACGCTCAACCGCTCGGTGATGCTGATCTCCACGAGCGGCCAGCTCGGCGCCGCGGGCGCCACCCACCTGGCCGAGTCGCTCGGGGGGGCCCAGGTCGACGCCGTCATCCTGCTGGGCGACCTCGCCGGTGCGGGCGTGCGCAGCCCGGTCGTGATTCCCTGGTCGGCCACCGACAAGCTCGCGCCGCCGGTGCTGCGCAGGACGCTCGGCGACTACGTCGCCGCGGCGACCGGGATAGCCAACGAGACCGGCGGGCTCGCCGGCCAGTTCGCGCGGCTCGCCTTCCCGTTCGCGATCACCGAGCAGGCGCCGTTCGCCGGGCGCGGGCTGCCGGCGGTGCTGCTGTCTGTATCCGGCGACCGGCCTGCGGCTGCCGGGAGCGCCGCCGATTCCGGGAGCGCCGGGAGCGCCGGGAGTGCCGGGAGCACCGGGGGGGTGACGACAGGCTCCGCGACGCGGGCCGCGAACCTCGGAACCGCAGTCCTGCAGACGGTAAACGCGCTGGACCAGGGCCCGCCGGTTGCGGCCCCGAGCTCCTACCTGGTGCTCAGCGGCAAGCTGGTGCCGCTGTGGGCCGTGCAGCTGCTCGGGCTGGCGCTGCTGCTGCCGGTCGCGGCGACGACGCTCGATGCGCTCGCCCGCACGCGACGCCGCGGCCATACCCTCGGGCGCTGGATCGGCTGGGTTCTGACCGGCGCGATTCCGTTCGTGACCGGGCTGGTGGCGCTGCTGATCGCGCGCGCAGCCGGGGTCTTCTCGGCAACCCCTCCGGGCGCGGTCGGCGGTCACGCGGTGACCCTGACCGGTGGCGATGCCGCCGCGCTCGGCATGATCGCGGTGCTGATGGTCGCGAGCTACGTGTTTCTGCGCCCGGCCTGCCTGCACGCGCTGGCGGGCATGCGAGGCGGCCGGTTCGCGAACGGGCGCAAGCCGGAGAGCCCGGCCGCCGATGCCGCCGCGGTCGCGCTCAGTGCGGTCATGTGCGTGCTCGCGGTCGTCGTCTGGGCGCTGAATCCGTACGCCGCGCTGCTGCTGATCCCGGCGCTGCACTTCTGGCTCTGGCTCGCCGAGCCACGCGCGCGCAGCCACCGCTGGGTGCTCGCGGTGCTCGTCGTGGCGGGCGTCATTCCGCTCGTCCTGCTGCTCCTGTACTACGCCAACGCCTACGGCCTCTCGCCGATCGGCATGGCGTGGAGCCTCGCACTGATGCAGGGCGGAGCGATGCCGGTGGTCGCGGCGCTGTACTGGAGCGTGGCGCTCGGCTGCCTGACGGGCGCGATCGTGATCGCGGTGCGCGCGATGCGAGCGGTCACCGCGGCGCCCGAGCAGGCCGTGACCGTGCGCGGGCCGGCCAGCTACGCCGGGCCCGGGTCGCTGGGCGGCACGAAGTCCGCGCTGCGGCGCTGAGCTCAGCGATCCGCGGGAGCGGTCAGCGACCCGTACGCGTCCGGCCGCCGCGTCGTCAGGAACGGGAACAGCTCCAGCCAGTCACGGCGCTGATCGAGGTCGAGGTCGGCGACCAGCACGGTCTCGCGGTCGCGCGGCGCCTGGACGAGGATACGGCCGTACGGGTCGGAGATGAAGCTGGAGCCGTAGAAGGTGAGCGGCGGCTCGGCGCCGAAGCGGTTGACCGCGACCATGAAGGTGCCGTTGGCGATGCCGTTGCCGACGATCACCTGCTGCCAGAGCGGCTCGGTGTCGAACTGCGGATGGTCTGGCTCGGAGCCGATCGCGGTGGGGTAGATCAGCACCTCGGCCCCGGCGAGCGAGTACGCGCGCGCCAGTTCCGGGAACCACTGGTCCCAGCACGTCGGCAGCCCGAGCTTGGCGTCGGAGTCCGGCAGTGACACGACCGGGAACGGCTCGCCCTCGCCGGCGGCCGGGCCCCTGCGGAAGTAGCGATCCTCGTAGTACCCGGCGGTGACGGGGATGTGGAGCTTGCGCGTGCGCTGCACGAGCTCACCGTCCGGGGAGACGAGCACCGCCGTGTTGAAGCCGAGTCCGTCGCCGCGGTCGGCACGCTCGAACAGCGAGGCGTGCACATAGACGCCGGAGGCGGCGGCGGCGCGCCGGGCGAAGCTCACGGTCGGCCCGTCATCGAGCGACTCGGGTTCGACGCCCAGCTGTGCCGGGCCCTCAGGCGTGATCGCGAAGTACGGGGACAGCGTCAGCTCCTGCAGGCAGACGATCCGCGCGCCCTCCGCCGCCGCGAGCGCGATGCCCTCGGCGAGCGCCTGCTCGTGCTCGGCCGCGTCCGCGCGCCAGCGCTGCTGCACGAGACCGAGCCGCAGCGGCGCACGCTCGCTCCCGCGGGTGCGCGCCGGCGACTCCGGGATCGCGTCCGCAACCTTGACGAGGTAGTCCGTGCTCATGTCGCCGGGACCTGCTGGGTGATGCAGTGCGGACCGCCGCCGCCGTAGGCGAGCGTCGCTCCCGGGACCGGCACGACAGCGCGCCCGGGGAAGGCGCCGGCGATGATCGCGAGCGCCTCCTCGTCGTACTCGGCTTCGGTCACCGGCACGATCACCGCACCATTGCACACGTAGAGGTTCAGGTATCCGGCAGCAACGCGCTCGCCGGCGACATCCGCGTAGGGGAGGTGCGGGACGGCGATCGTCTCGAACCCGGCATCGTGCAGCCGTTCCACGTTCTCCGCGCAGTTCTCGTGGTTGGGGTTACGCTCCGGCACGGTCTGCACGAGCACGCGCCGGTCGGGCGTGACCGCGGCGATCAGGTCGACGTGCCCGTCCGTATCGCGATCCTCGGCCAGTCCCTGGCCCAGCCAGACGATCCGCTCGGCGCCGAGGTACTCCACCAGGAGCTCCTCGATCGCGCTCTGCGACAGTGACGGGTTGCGGTTCTTCGCCAGCAGGCACTGCTCTGTGGTGATGATCGCGCCGGCGCCGTCGCTGATCACCGAGCCGCCCTCGAGCACCATCGGCACCGGGCGCACCTCGTCACCGAGCTCGCGCGCGATCAGCGCGCCGATCGCGGCGTCCTTATCCCAGGGCGGGAACTTCTCGCCCCAGGCGTTGAAGCCGAAATGGTTGGCGAGACGCCCGCCCGCGTCGTCGACGACGTAGATCGGGCCGCTGTCACGCAGCCAGGAGTCGTCGATCGGCAACTCCACGATCGCGACCCGACTGGTACAGGCCCCCCTTGCGGCCCGCGCATCCTCGGCCGAGCCCGCGATCATCGTCACATCCTCGAAGTCGGCGATCGCGTTGGCCACCTCGGCGTAATCGGCCCGCGCCTGCTCGAGCCCCGGCCCCCACAGCTCCGTGCGGCAGGGCCAGCCCATGATCGTCCGCTCGTGCGGCTCCCACTCGCCTGGGTAGCGCATGGCCCCAGCCTACCGGGGCGATGTGCCTCAGGCAGCCTGCTGGGCCGGCAGCGTCGGCATCTGATCGCCCGCGTTCTGCGGGCTGTGATCCGAGCGCTTGGCCGAGGCGAGCTCTGCGGCCGTGATGTTCTGCGGGTGGTGGCAGGCGGCCAGGTGGCCGTCCGCGTACTCGGTCAGCTGGGGCTCGACGGAGCGGCAGATTTCGCTCGCGCGCGGGCAGCGGCTGGCGAAGCGGCAGCCCTTGGGCGGGTCAATCGGGCTGGGGACCTCGCCGGTGACGGTCGTGCGGGTGCGGGCGCGGTTCTCGGCCGGGTCCGGGATCGGGATCGCGCTGAGCAGCAGCGACGTGTAGGGGTGGATCGGCTTGGTGTAGAGCTCCTCGGAGGGCGAGAGCTCCATGATCTTGCCGAGGTACATGACGGCGATGCGGTCGGAGACGTGGCGCACGACGCTGAGGTCGTGGGCCACAAAGACGTAGCTGAGGCCGAGGTCGTCCTGGAGCTCGTCGAGCAGGTTGATGACCTGGGCCTGGATCGAGACGTCGAGCGCCGAGACGGGCTCGTCGAGCAGGATCAGCTTGGGGCCGATCGCGAGCGCGCGGGCGATGCCGATGCGCTGACGCTGGCCGCCGGAGAACTCGTGCGGGAAGCGGCTGAGGTGCTCGGGCCGCAGGCCCACTCGCTCGAGCAGCTTGCGGCTCTCGGCCTCGACCTGATCGGAGGGGACGCCGCGGAGCTTCAGCGGTGTCGCCAGGATCTGGCTGATCCGCTTGCGCGGGTTGAGCGACGCCTGCGGATCCTGGAAGACCATCTGCATCTCGCGCCGGATCGGCTGCATCTCGCGGCGGCGGGCCTTGGTGATGTCGGCGTCGCGGAACTTGATCTCGCCGCCGGTCGGGTCGATCAGCCGCACCAGCGTGCGTATCAGCGTCGTCTTGCCGCAGCCCGACTCGCCGACGACGCCGAGCGTCTCGCCCTCGTTGATCGTGAACGAGACGTCGTCGACCGCGTGCACGTTCGCGACCGTGCGGTCGATGATCAGTCCCGACTTGACGGGGAAGAGCACCCGCAGGTGATCGACCGTCATCAGCTCGGTCGCGCGCTTATCTCTCTGGCCACCGTTCACCGCCTGGCCACCGTTCACCGGCTCGCCCACGGGCTCTGCGGGCTCGGGCATGCCCTCTCCGGCCTCGGTCATGCGATCACCGGGCCGGCCGGCGCGGCCAGGCCGATCTGGCCGTCGACGAGCCGCAGCTCGCGCTTGGGCTCCGGGTAGAGCCAGCAGCGATCGAGGTGGCCGGGCGCGTCGGGGAGGCGCGCGACCAGCTCCGGCACCTCGCCGCACTTCTCGAAGGCGTGCGGGCAGCGCGGCTGGAAGTGGCAGCCCTTCGGTGTGGCCAGCAGTGACGGCGGCATCCCGGCGATCGCCGGCAGGCGCGTGCCGCGGTCACGGTCGACGCGCGTGATCGACCCGAGCAGACCCCACGTGTAGGGGTGCTGCGGGTTGTAGAAGAGGTCGTCGAGGCTGCCCTGCTCGACGACGCGCCCGGAGTACATGACGACGACGCGGTCGGCGATGTCGGCGACGACGGCGAGGTCGTGGGTGACGAGGATGATTCCGGCGTTGGTCTCGCTGCGCAGCTTGCGCAGCTCGTCGAGGATCTGGGCCTGGATCGTCACGTCCAGCGCCGTCGTCGGCTCGTCGGCGATCAGCAGCTTCGGGGAGCAGGAGAGCGCCATCGCGATCATCACGCGCTGGCGCATGCCGCCCGAGAACTCGTGCGGGTAGGAGCGCAGGCGCTCGGCGGCGCGCGGGATGCCGACGCGCTCCATCAGCTCGACCGCCTGGGCCATCGCGTCGGCTTTGCTGACGTGCCGGTTGTGGGTGCGAATCTGCTCGACGATCTGGTGGCCGACCCGGTAGACCGGATTCAGCGAGCTGATCGGGTCCTGGAAGATCATCGCGATGTCGTTGCCGCGAATCCGCCGGAGCTCCTCACCCGACGCGGTCAAGAGCTCCTTCCCGTCGAGCTTCGCGCTGCCC
>Ga0123355_10006483_pt1 | contig 17352 bp, 15 predicted proteins | sample TergutEmb28metaG_3_FD_89872 | JGI IMG/M metagenome (GOLD analysis project Ga0123355, IMG submission 89872) | Embiratermes neotenicus P1 segment gut microbial communities from Petit-Saut dam, French Guiana - Emb289 P1 | ecosystem: Host-associated > Arthropoda: Insects > Digestive system > Gut ...
TACGCACATTTGCCTTTGTAGCAATTTTCATGCCGATATAGGCCGAAAACTGAGAAAAGATACCCCCTGTTAGGAAGGCAAAGGGGATAAACGGCGAAGCGTGGCCAAATGCCGCAAGTAGCCCCAACGCGATAACAACCACTAGATAGAAAATTGCCACTACTTTAAACTGACGCTTAAGATAGGCGCTTGCGCCCTGCCTGATAGCGTTGGCGATTTTTATCATCGCCGGTGTACCTTCAGAGAATTTCATTACTTTCCTGCTTTGCATGAAAGCAAACAACAGGGCAACCAAGGCCCCACCTGCGCCAATTGCGAAGGCGATCTCGAAATTCATTTCCCCTATCAATCCCTTCAAAATAAAATATATTTTTAGATTGGCACTACTTCACCAATTTACAACATTCTAATCATTTGCAGATATTGTTGTCAATATACAGATGCGCAGTTATGCATTTATCAATTATACAGATGCGCAGTTATGCATAGCGAGTCTTAACAACGCGCTTCGGCCACTCCCAATACACTTCATGATTGACAATTCCCCCTAACTACTGTAAATTTTAAACCCGTGGAGAATAAATATCGAAGCGGGGTTTTTATTATGCAAACGAAATATATTTTTATGACTGGCGGTGTATGTTCTGGCTTAGGCAAGGGCGTCACCGTCGCGTCTTTGGGGCGCCTTTTAAAGGCCAGGGGGTATAGGGTCACTATTCAAAAATTTGACCCGTATATTAATATGTTCCCCGGGATGCTTAACCCGGGGGAGCACGGCGAGGTATATGTGACCGAGGATGGCGCGGAAGTTGATTTAGACTTTGGCCATTATGAGCGCTTTATCGACGAAAACCTTAACTCAGGTAACAGTGTCTCAACAGGCCGGATATATACCGAAGTGCTTAATACAGAAAGACGCGGCGGATACAAGGGCTCGACCATTCAGGTCATCCCTCATATTACCAACGCTATCAAGGAGCATATCTATCGTGCCGGCGGCAATTCGGACATTATTATTTCAGAAATAGGCGGCACTGTAGGCGATATCGAAAGCCTGCCCTTCCTTGAAGCCATCCGTCAGGTGATGTATGACAAGGGAGCTGCCAATGTTATGTATGTGCATGTAACATTGGTGCCATATTTATCCTTTGCCGATGAAATGAAAACCAAGCCCTCTCAGCATGCCGTAAAAGAGCTGCTGTCTTTGGGTATAAGGCCTGACGCACTGGTATGCCGTACAGAAAAACCCCTTAATACCGACTTAAAGGACAAGCTTGCGTTATTTTGTAATGTAGAAAAAGACTGCATAATAGAAAACGGCAATGTAGATTGTATCTACGAAGTGCCGCTATTACTGGAAAAAGAGCGCTTCGCGGATATCGTATGCAAGCGTTTACAACTTGACCCGCCCCAACCCGAGCTTACAGAGTGGGCGAGCCTGGTTTCTAAATATAATACCGCAGGCAAAACAGTAACAATTGGGCTGGTAAGCAAATATGAATTACGCGATGCTTATTTGAGTGTGCTGGAAGCGTTAAAGCATGCCGGTATAGCCCATAATGTGAAGGTTAAAATCAAGATGATCCATGCCGAGTGCATATGGGATGATAACACGGCCAGTCACTTGGCAGATTTAGATGGTATTGTGATACCCGGTGGATATGGGGGTAGGGGAGTACAAGGGCAAATAAGTGCGGCAAAGTATGCCAGAGAAAACAAGATACCGTTTTTGGGCATAGGCCAAGGTATGCAATGCGCGGCAATAGAATTTGCGCGAAATGTTGCCGGTATAACAGATGCCAATAGTGCCGAAGATAAAAGCGAAACATCTGCCCCGGTAATTGACCACATAACGCCCCCTGCAATGGATGCCGAAACCAAGCCCCCTATGCGAAAGGGCGCTCAGCCTTGCAAACTCGACCCGGATAGTCTCATTTACGCAGCGTATGGTGAGGCGCTTATATATGAACGGTTTAGGCATTTGTACAAACTCAATAACCAATACAGAGGCGAACTTAAAGCTCACGGTTTGGTAGAGGCTGCTTATTCCCCCGACAACCAGTTTGTAGAGGCGATAGAGCTCCCTAAAAGCCAGCACCCATGGTTTGTAGGTGTGCAGTTTAGGCCGGAGTTTAAGTCACGTATAACCCGCCCTAGTCCTATGTTTAAGGCGTTTGTTGGGGCGGTTTTGGGGATGGTTGGGTATTAAAACCGCGGGGCTTTGCCCCGCACCCCATAAACTTTTTGAAAAAAGTTTAATCAAAAACTTTAAGGAAAACCGCGCTTTGCGCGGTTTTCGGGAAAGTAGGTTTTTATATGATTGTTTATACTGCAAGTCTTGAGCGCGTTAGCGATGATATGTTGGATGGTGGGTTTTTTGTGGATTGGCCTAACCCGCCTTCTGCTTCTGCGCATATGAAGATTTTGGATGGTAGTTATCTTGTTTGGTTGGCTATAGACGAGAGTACTAACAAGGTTGTGGGCTTTATAAACGCTATTTCTGATGGTGTGCTGTCGGCTTATATTCCGTTGCTTGAAGTCTTGCCAGAGTATCAAGGCCGGGGTATTGGTAGTGAGCTTGTTAAACGGACATTGGACTCGCTTAAAAACCTGTATATGATTGATGTATTGTGCGATGAGCATCTTCAAGAGTATTATGGCAAATTTGGGATGCAGAGCGCTACAGGGGTATTTGCTCGAAACTACGCCCGTCAGAGTTGCGAGTAGGGAAAGCACTGCTATCGTTTTCCGGTTTTGATCCTTTGGTGAAAAGCGATAATAGGTATAGTGCGGTTTTGGCCCTACTGGTAAAGGCGATTTTTATTTTCCTTAAAAGCAGAAAGAGGTGTATGCATGTATACAAAATGCAGCGACTTGTTCCAAAACCCCAGTAGTTTCTTGGGTAAAGATGTAACCATAGGCGGATGGATACGTACCACGCGTGCCAGCAAGGGTGTTGGTTTTATAGAGCTTAACGACGGTAGTTTTTTTAGGTCTGTACAGGTGGTCTTTGACAGTGATATGCGTGGCGGGCTTAATTTTGACGAAACCGCGAAGCTTGGCGTAGGCGCGTGCCTTACCGTTACAGGCCAGGTTGTAGAGAGCCCTGGCGCAAAGCAGCCTTTTGAAATTAAGGCTGCTACGGTACAGCTTGAAGGGGCATGCCCCAACACCTATGTCTTGCAAAAGAAGCGTCATGGGTTTGAGTTTTTGCGCACTATCGCTCATCTTAGGCCGCGTACAAATACTTTTTCTGCCGTGTTTCGGGTGCGTTCTCTTGCGGCCTTCGCGGTACATGAATTTTTCCGCAACCGTAATTTTGTGTATATTCACACGCCTATCCTTACCACTAGCGATGGTGAAGGCGCGGGTGAGATGTTCCAAGTTACCACTCTCCCTCTTGGGGATGTGCCAAAATTGCCGGAAGGCGGCGTTGACTGGGATAAAGATTTCTTTGGCAACCCTGCATATCTTACTGTAACCGGTCAGCTAGCTGTGGAGCCGTTTATCATGGGCTTTAGAGATGTTTATACCTTTGGGCCTACCTTTAGGGCCGAAAAGTCCGTTACCACAATTCATGCGGCAGAGTTTTGGATGATTGAGCCGGAGATGGCCTTTGCCGACTTGGATAATTATATGGAAACCGCGGAAGCTATGCTGAAATACATCATCCGTTATGTACTAGAACATGCCCCAGAAGAAATGGCTTTCTTTGAGCAGTGGGTGGAGCCTGGGTTAATCGCTCGCCTTACAGCCGTGGCAGAGGCGGAGTTTGTGCGGTGCAGTTACACAAAGGCAATAGAGTTATTACAAGCCTCCGGTAGGGAGTTTGAGTTCCCTGTAGATTGGGGCTTGGACTTGCAGAAGGAACATGAACATTATATTTGCGAATATTTTAACGCTCCGGTTTTTTTAACTGACTATCCACGGGATATTAAAGCCTTTTACATGCGGGTAAACGATGATGAAAAAACCGTAGCCGCCGCGGATTTGCTGGTACCCGGAGTTGGCGAACTTATAGGCGGTAGCCAGCGTGAAGAAAGGCTTGATGTACTGGAAGACAGTATCAAGCGTTTTGGCCTTAAGCCCGAAGATTATGACTGGTATGTGGATTTGCGGCGCTTTGGCGGCGTAAAGCACGCCGGGTATGGCCTGGGCTTCGAGCGCTGCTTGATGTATCTCACTGGTATGAAAAATATCCGCGATGTAACCCCGTATCCGCGCACTTACGGGCAAATGGGGTATTAATCATGCCGTATACAACTAGCAAAGATATGTTGCTACATGCTCAAGCAACCGGCATAGCTGTTGGCGCATTTAACGTCGAAAATCTAGAGATGGCCAATGCGGTTATATCGGCTGCAAATGAAATAGGCTGCCCAGTTATTTTGGCGACTACTTCATCTACCGCCAAGTATGCCCCAATGAATGTATATACTTCCATGATTAAAACCCTTGCTGATAACGCTTCGATATCTGTAGCCTTGCATATGGATCATGGTAGTGCTGACTTTGCAATAAGTGCACTAGAAGCTGGTTATTCATCGGTTATGTATGATGGGTCCCATGAGACTTTTGAGGTCAATATGGTCACGACAAAGAAAATCGTCAAGGCTGCCGCTTTGCGCAGTGTCCCCGTGGAAGCGGAACTGGGCAGCATAGGTGGCAAAGAAGACGATGTCGAAGCCGAAGTTAATTATACTGACCCGCAAATGGCGGCGGATTTTGTCTACTATACTGGTGTGGACTCGCTGGCTGTAGCCATAGGTACAGCTCATGGCATATATAGCGGTACCCCCCGTTTGGATATCACGCGGCTAGAAGAAATAAGACGACGAGTCTCTGTCCCGCTGGTATTGCATGGTGCCTCTGGCCTGCCGGCAGAAACCATGAGAGAATGTATAAAGGGTGGGATTTGCAAAATCAATTTTGGGACAGATTTACGAATTGCATATACCAACGCGTTAAAGACATACATGGACGCAAACCCCAATGTCTTTGATCCTAGGTCTTATGGCAAAGAAGGGTTTGAGGCGGTTAAAGCTGTAACTATGGAAAAGTTGGATACCATAAGCAATATATGATTTTAAACATAAGTCTGGATATTTAAGCCGCAAAGCGTGTAACACATATGGGGACTGCCTTCAAAATGGGCAGTCCCTACGTATATGCACGTATTGTTAAGCTAAAACAACAGCAACCTAAGGTTGACAAATTGCCATCTCTAATTGGTGGCGATGTATTGCGGCATACTATATCCTTAACAACGGGAGGCGACGCAAATGGAGGTTGGCAAAAGAATACAAGGGCTACGTATTAAGGGTGGTCTATCCCAGGAGGCCCTTGCCGACCAATTGGGTGTTACGAGGCAGTCTGTTTCCAAATGGGAATTGGGGCAGGCATTGCCGGATACCGAAAAAATCGTGCAGATTAGCCGCTTATTTGGGGTGTCAACAGACTGGCTTTTGTTGTACGAGGGTCCAATGCTTGCAAGGCCCAATAAACAAGCCCTGCGCTTTGGGATGTACTTGATTGTTAAGGATTTTAATAAGTCTGTAGATTTTTATGAAAAATTGCTTAGCATGAGGGTTTCCACTATTGGCATCAACCGCTTTGCGCAGTTTTTCTTCGATGGGATATGCTTATCCATTATGAACGAAGCACATCTGCCCGGTCATGACTATAGCGGCTGTGGTGATCATAAATTTGTGCTAAATTTCTGGATATCTGACTTGCCCGCAGAGCACGCACGGGTAAAAAGTCTAAATATCGGCAGAGTAACAGATATCGTTAAGGCCAATTCCAGTTACTATTTTTTCAATGTCTATGACCCAGACAGGAATGTTATAGAAATCACAGGCCAAGGGAATTAAACCGCCATGGCCAATAAAGGAGATGTACAAATGTCTAAACCAAATGAAGCACCATTATGCCAAAGTTGTGCCATGCCTATGGACACACCTGAGAAATTCGGCCTTGAAGCCAACGGAAGCAAAAACGATGATTACTGCTGCCATTGTTGGAAAAACGGGAAATTTTCTTATGAGTCAACATTTGAGCAGGCTGTGGAAAACAATATCCCATGGTGGAAAAGCGCCGAAGAAAGCGATGATGTTGCCCGGAAGCGTATCATGGAAGTTTTCCCAAAACTTAAACGCTGGGCACAATAGTTCACTATAAACAATAAGATAAGCCTCTGCACAGGAAAATACTTGTGAAGAGGCTTATTTATAATTGGATGAGAATGCGCATCGCATTATGAATGCGCATAAAGCCTTTCTAGCTGATTATAGTTAACGACTTTTTTGTTAATAATACGCTGGATTATTTTTTCGGACTCGGTGTTAGCAACACCTTCTAATAACTCTGCCAGTATGCGCAAGGATTTGTTTTCTTCCTCCAAAGCCAGGGCAAGCGCATTGGTTAACTCTAAGCCGGTATTTATCTCTGCCTCTACAGGCGTAAAATTACTCCCAAATTGCCTTGCCAATATCTGAGTAAACTTAGCGGCATGTTGTGAGCTATCATTTGCTATCTCTGTTAAAGCCGGCTCAGAGGCGTTACCTTGTGCTGTTTTGGCCAGGTGGCTGTAGAAGACATGGGCATTACGCTCGTCTTGAACTAGGCCTTCGATTACTTTTACGATAGACAGCGAATCTGGGGGTGCGGCGGAGGGTAGGGGTGTCGCAGTCATAGGCTGCGGACTGGTAAGGCCTGTTATTGCCGGCTGTACGGGTACAAGAGGTTCTGGCGCTTGTACTGTGCTTGGCGCAGGCGCTTGCGTCTGCTGAGTAGGCTCGGCAGGGGGCAGATGCCCATTTTCTCTTAGCAGGCGCATTGTGTTTTCATCCAGCGGTTCGTATCGTACGCCGTCAGGTAATCCTTTGTTTGCCCTGCGGAACTGCCGGACAGCTTGTTCTTGAGATGGCTGTTGCGTTGCCTCGGCATGTGTGCTTGGCCTGTTTGCGGCATGCTGGGTGGGAGTAGGGGTGCGTGATGCGCCCTCATGTGCGCCGCTATGTTGCGGTATAACTTGCCCAATAGGGTTTCGCGGGGCATGATTTGCGCTATTGCCGTGCATCATGGGTGGCGCCATAGTATATTCTGGCCTTGCTGCAGCTGTGGCATGCCCATGCCCCATTGACGAAACATTTTGGCGCATCTGTTGTTGGGGTTGCCGCCGCTGATTTGCAGGCGGCATCCTATTTCGGGATCGTGACTGGGTCAATTCTAGTGGATATAATCTTAATGTACCTGTATCGTTAGGCCTGGCATGTTCGCCATCTTGCCCGTTTTGCCCGGGTAAAACGCTCCTGCGGCGCTGCAAAGCAAATGGGTTAGGTGGCCGGTTTGGAATGAATAAAGGCATAGCAAACCCTCCTGTTTCAAATCAAAACGCCTATATGATAGGTATACTATGCCTTTTTATATGAGGGGGTTACATCGATCGGCGTTTGCATTTGTCTGGGAAAGGCATCAAAGCTAAATGCGAGTCGCCTTCTTATCTATTGACATGCACGGGTTATGATGGTTATATACGCCTTGTAAAACAATTTATAGTAAATTGAATATTGGAGTGATTTATATAAATTGGCGAAAATTCCCAAAAGCATTAATAATGAAAGCCTTGTTAATTGCAGGTGCGATTACTTCGGGGGCGCTGGTTTTGGCAACCATCGGTGTAATTACTTTGCTGGTAGTGGATGGCCGGTCTGGTCCGCCACCGCAAAATACGCCTACCCCTTCCCCGGCGCAGGAATACTATGGAGCCGATTCAGATGAGTTATCGGCTGCTTTGCAGGATGATTATACAGATGAAGCCGAAGCCGATGACGGTAGCTTCATGCGCCCACCTGCCAGGACAAATTTTTTGATAGCGGGGCTGGATAACCAAAACTTGACCGACACTCTAATAGTAGGTAGCTTCTATCGTGATACAGGGGATATAAAGATGATGTCTGTCCCTCGTGACATGTATACCCGCCTGCCGGATCATAGGCTTGAGCAGATGCGGGCCGAGGGCTTGCGGCCCCCTTCTACAATGAAAATCAATGCGCTAAGGGCATTTGGCGGCCGATATGGCATATATTATCTAAAACAGCAGCTAAGTGAGATGCTGGGCGTTGAGTTCCATTACTATGTTGAAATGGACTTGTCGGCATTTAGGCGGATAGTTGATGCGGTGGACGGCGTGTATATAAATGTCCCGGTACCGATGTTTTACAACCCAGAGGATCAAGACTTGATTATAAATCTGTCTCCGGGCCTGCAACGCCTTAATGGCGCAGAGGCAGAAGGTTTTGTGCGTTTTAGAAACTTCCCTACTGGCGATTTGGGTCGCAATCAGTCCCAAATGGAGTTTATGACCCAGATCATAAGCCAAGTGATGACACGGGAAGCCATTATGAACGAGCCCTTAACGATGGCAAATATCGTGCTTAACTATGTCCGTTCTAACGTAGGGTTGGATGCGATACGATATATACCGTATGTGAGAAATATCAGCAGTGATAGTGTTACTACATTTGTTATGCCGGGACGAGCAGCTTATGTTGGCGGGGTGTCATGGTTTTTACCGGATGCGCAGCGTGTGCCGGATGTAGTTAATCAGATGTTTTATGCGGAGATAGTGCGGGAAACGGAGGAGTAAGTGTGGAATGGGATATCCCTTTAGACAAAAGCAGTGATATCCCCCTATACCGCCAGTTAAGCAGCGCGATTATCGAGCTTATTGCGCAAGGTAAGCTTAGCCCCGATACAAAACTGCCCCCAATCAGGCAAATGGCTCAGGCACTTAATGTCAACAACACGACTGTCGTAAGTGCCTATAAATATCTGGAGCAACAAGCTGCGGTTTATACCGTAGTAGGCAGTGGGACTTATGTGGCCCGGTCTATAAGCGTTGTGACTCCGCCTACACAGGCGCTACCGGTTATTACAGATGAATATATTAATTTTGCCGATATGGCAACAGAAGCGGCCCTTTTTCCTGTGGCCGCTTTTAAGCGGGCTTTTAATGCCGTGATAGACAAAGACGGAGCAGCGGCATTTAGCCATAACGATAGCAGCGGTTACAAGCCGCTTAAAGAAAGCATATGCCAACTGCTTGAAGGGCTTGCAATCAAAGCCACTCCGGATCAAGTACATATTATATCCAACGTCGAAGAGGGGCTGGATGCCTTATGCCGCACATTACTCTCGCCGGGGGATACCGTGTTTGCAGAGCGGCCTGCTTCCCAAGGAGCGATTGCCGCGTTTAAATCGCGTCGGGTACTGATAGTAGAGGTCCCCATGGCAAAAGAAGGCCCAGACTTTAAGACGCTTGAGACTTTGTTAAAGAAGCACCGGCCAAGACTTTTTTATGTGTCGCCTAATTACGGGCAACCCTTGGGCATATGTTATTCTGCCGAAAATAAACGCCACCTGCTGGAGCTTGCCTGTGAATATGACTTTTATATAGTTGAAGAAGACCAGTTTGGCGACTTCTATTATGATGGTGTAAGAAAAACGCCCCTAAAGGCGTTGGATTATCAAGACAGGGTAGTCTATATCAAAAGTTTCTCGCGGATTTTGACACAGGGTTTTGGTATTGGTTTCATTGTTTGGCCTGGCCAGATGCATGAAATAAGGCTTGATGCGAATGTTTCCCTGCCGGGATATGCTCAACGGGCATTTGATATTTTAATACGGAGCGGTGATTTCGAGGCTCATGCTGCCAATATGCGCAGATATTACGGTAAACGGTATCAAAAGATGACAACAGCTGCATGTACATATTTGGCCCCATTAGCAGATTTCGAACTACCTGGCGGCGGGCTAAGTTTATGGATTACCCCACGCATCCCCCACAGCAGTGATATAGGCGACTACACCAACAAATTTTTGCTAAGAAAGGTCGTCGTATCACCAGGGCGGCTTTTTGCTGCGGATATGCCCGGATTTAGGATTAGCTTTGCCGCGGTACCGGAGGAGCGCATCGCCGAGGGTATTGGAGTTATTGCGTCGGTTTTGGCGGCGGAATTATAGGAGGAGGATTAACATGGCAAATCATATAGGCAATTACGCAAAGCACGCGCAGTTTTGGGACTGGGGCGGTCATGACCGTACCCAAGAACATGAATATTGGCTTAGAAATGCCGCAAGGTATGGAAAAAACATTTTGATTCCTATGTGCGCACTTGGCGAAACCGGCGCGTATTTAGCCACACGCGGCTACAATGTAACGGCTTTCGATATAACATCTGAGATGATTACTGAGGGTAAAAACCGCTTTGGCGGTATACCCGGGTTTCATATCTATGAAGGGGATATTAGAGACTTTTGTTTTGACATACCACCTGTTGATTTTAGTTTTTGCCAGGATTTTGGCCATATCCATACTATTGATGATGTAAAAAAAGCACTTGTATGTATCAACAATCACATGCGGCATGGCGGCTGCATTATAATCGAGACTGGTCTAAGGATGTCCGGCATTAAATCCAGTTGCTATCCCATGGAGACTTTTCATCCTCATGTTCAGGTATATCCTAAAATAAAAGTATGGAAAACCGGAGAAACACGCAACGATGCCGAAACCGGACGATGTTATATCTCTCAAACTTTTTATGCCCAAGATGACAGCGGAAACATAGAAAGCTTTAATCATGCCTTTTATCTCCAAAGTTATTACCGTGAACAATGGATTGAAGCCTTTAACGAATGCGGTTTTGGTATCAAGGGAGAATACAGCAACCGTGAATTTGAATCATGGCAAAGCGGCGGAAATGGTTATCGTATTTTTGAAGCAGTTAAAATTAAAACATCGCGGTAATAGCGTCTGCGTACATTGTTTTTATTGTCCCCCTGCGATGAGGGAGCTGCTCAAGCAAATGTTGGACTTGCACACCGGCATTTATCTCCATAACAACAAGCTCTCCTTTTTCCAGTGCGGCAATATCAATAGAAGCAAAATTAATATTTATACATTTTGCCGCGCGGGTTGCCAATTCTGCCAGTTTTGCCCGCAGGTTTATGTCGTTAACTTCAAAAGCCTGTGCGCCTTGGGAGAGATTATGCCTCCAATCGTCATCACCTTTGGTTTTGCCATAGGTATAATAGATGCGGCCATTAAGATAAAACACTCGATATTCTGTATAAATTTCGTGATATGGGCATAGCGCCACATCCGGCTCGGTGGCAAAAATAGTTTGGATTGCGTGCTCCAGCGCAAACAGGGTATCGCAATAATACACATCCCGTCCTTGTGCGCCTTGGTTTGGTTTTGCTACTACTTGCCGGCCATTGGCTTCGAAATACTCTATAATCTTTGGCATTGTACCGTTACTATCCATTAAATATGACCGTCTAAGGGAGTTGTACATCAGTTCATGCTCAATTGCGGGTACGCCACAGTTGTTTAGCAAAATATAGCAGCCTGCTTTGTCGCAAGCCAGCCGGTCTGCCGTGGCAGTGTTAATTTCCCAGTATGGGCCAAAGATATGCCTGTGCATGCCTTCTTTTGTAAGGCGTAGGATATAATCCTGGGATAAGTACTCTACAGAGATATTATTTTCTGCGCATATTTCGTTTATCAGATCATTGCGGATTTTCATTAGATAAGGTCTCCTTATTTTCGCGGCATTCATTTTTCAGCCTACACTCCCCACAGCGGGGGCTACGGGCCATACATACTTTTCGCCCATGAGTGATTAGTTGCTGGTTGCATCGTATCCAATGGGTTTTTGGTAGTTTTTCCATCAGCTCAAACTCAATTTTGACCGGGTCCTTATGATTGGTAAGCCCCAGGCGACGGGATACGCGCATTACATGGGTATCTACTACGATACTTGGGATGTTAAATATATGGCCCCTTACAACATTAGCGGTTTTGCGGCCTACGCCGCTTAGGCTGGTTAATGCCTCAATATCCGATGGCAATTGACCGTTATGTTCGTCCAAAAGCTTGCGGGCGCTATATTGCAAATGCCGTGCCTTCGCGCGAAAAAACCCCGTAGAATGAATCACTTTTTCCAATGCCGGTAACTTTGCGTTGGCTATGGATTCAAGGGTCGGGTATTTTTTATATAGTACCGCCGTGACAATATTTACACGATCATCTGTGCATTGGGCGCTTAAAATTGTCGCGAACAACAGTTGCCATGGGGTTTCGTAATTAAGAAAGCAACGCCCGTCCCACGGGTACATGTCGTCTAGTATTTCCAATATTTTGGTAATAGCTTCAGGATTTGTATTCACCTTATCATCCCTCTTTATGCAATTAGGTTTACGCGATATAATACACGATGGGTTGTAAGTTTTACAAGAATTTTGCTATAAAAGGAGACCTATGTGAAATATATCTTGGATGTACACTGTCATACCGTAGCAAGCGGTCATGCCTTTAGTACCATAAACGAGAACGCCGCGCATGCCGCTTCTATTGGTTTAACCCACATTGCTATGGCCGACCATGGTCCCGCGATGCCGGGCGGGACTCATCTTTACACGTTCACCAACCAATGGATACTGCCGGATTATATACATGGTGTCCGCGTGCTAAAAGGTGCCGAGGTAAATATTATCGGCCATGATGGTAACCTAGACTTGCCTGATAACCTTTTGCATAAGATGGATTTTGTCATAGCATCGTTGCATAGGGGTACATGTCCGCCTTCTGACAAAGATACTCATACCCGCACATTGATTAAGGCAATGGAAAATACTGCTGTAAGCATCCTAGGCCACCCCGGCGATATCCATTTTGATATTGATATACAGGCCGTAGTAGCTGCCGCAGCCCGTACAGGTACAATAATTGAAATTAACAACCAGACATTAAACCCGCAATCTGTCCGCTATAACGGGGATGCTGTGCAGCGGCAAATCCTGACCTTGTGCAAAGAATACAAAGTGCCAGTGCTTGCATCTTCTGACGCACATTTTTGTACATTGGTTGGCAAAATGGATAAAGCCAAAGCATTAATAGAGGCCACAGGCATGCCGGAGTCACAAGTGCTTAACACAAACGCGGATTTATTCCTTAAAACAGTACAGATGAAAAGAGGAAGCAGATGAGTTACCTTTCAAAGCTCAACCCTGCCCAGCGCGAAGCGGTTTTACATACAACCGGGCCGCTTTTGGTATTTGCCGGGGCCGGTAGCGGTAAGACTCGCGTATTAACCTACCGTGTCGCACATCTGATAGAGCAGGGGATTGACCCATATCATATCATAGCAATCACATTTACCAACAAAGCCGCCAACGAAATGCGCGAGCGTATAAGTGCTATAACGCCACTGGGCGAACAGGTGTGGGTGAGTACCTTCCACGCGGCTTGCACACGTATTTTACGACGCGAAATTGATGTCCTGGGTTATGGTAGTGGATTTACTATCTATGACGCCGCTGATAGCGAGCGCCTTATAAAAGAATGTATCAAGGAGTTAAAACTAGACGATAAGGATTATCCGCCGCGTAAATTGTCCGAAGTAATAAGTACGCAAAAAAACGAGCTGGTAAGCCCTCATGAATACGAGCAGCAAACCGCGGGATATTTCCGCGAAGGCAACTACGCCGAGGTATACCTCCTGTACCAACAGAAGCTGAAGGCCAGCAATGCCTTGGATTTTGATGATATCATAATGCAAACGGTAGACTTGCTTGCCAACCATGAAGATATCCGCAATAAATATCAAAACCGCTTCCGTTATGTATTAGTAGACGAGTATCAAGACACTAATCACGCCCAATATAAGCTGGTTAATTTACTGGTTGGCGATGACCATAATATTTGCGTAGTAGGTGATGACGACCAAAGCATATACGGCTGGCGTGGCGCAAATATCCAAAATATCTTGGATTTCGAAAAAGACTACCCCAACGCCAAAATAGTAAAATTAGAAGAAAACTACCGCTCTACTCAGCGCATACTAAGCGCCGCAAACGCGGTAATTTCCAAAAACGATAACCGCGCCCCGAAGAGCTTGTGGACCCAAAACGGCGAAGGTACTCCATTAATGCTATATACCGCCTCTACCGATAAAGAAGAGGGCGCCTTTGTGGCCAATACAATCAAGTCGATGACAATGGAAGACGCTATGTACAACGACTTTGCCGTACTATATCGTACCAATGCCCAGTCCCGTGCTATCGAAGACCAACTTGTAATGCAAGGGATACCCTATAGGCTGTTTGGCGGGGTGCGCTTCTACGAACGCATGGAGATAAAGGATGTCTTGGCATACTTGAAAGCCATAAACAACCCGGCAGACGACCTGGCTTATATGAGGATAATCAACGTGCCACGGCGCGGCATAGGCGCTACAACAATAACCAAGATACAAAGTTACGCGGCCCAAATGGGTATCCCCTTCTCCCGGGCTTTGGCGGAGTCTGACCGCATACCCGGAATGAAAAACAAAAACATTATAGATTTTGCTAATTTTATAGCGGCATGCATCGAATTTTCGATAAACAACCCGGTGTCCGGTCTGTTGACTAAAATCTTAGAAGAAACCGGATATTATAGGAGTCTAAACGACGGCACAATTGAAGGCGAAGGCCGGATGGAAAACGTAGACGAACTCATGTCCAAAGCCAGCCAGTTCGAGCGGGAATCGGAAGACGCGTCTTTGGGGCGCTTCTTAGAGGATGTGGCCTTGGTAGCGGATATCGATAGCTATCAAGAGGAATCGGGGGCGGTCTCCTTGATGACTCTCCATAGCGCCAAGGGGCTGGAGTTTAATACAGTTTTTGTTGTAGGGATGGAAGAAAACATCTTTCCGTCGGCACGGGCGGCAAAAGACGCGGATCTAACCGCGCTGGAAGAAGAACGCCGCCTATGTTATGTAGGCTTCACAAGAGCCAGGAAAATATTGTATATAAGCCATGCCATGAGGCGGCTAAGATATGACGGGTTTCACAATAACCCGCCCAGCCGGTTTTTGAAAGATGTGCCGGTTTTGCATGCAGAGCGGGTAAATATGTTTGGTAGGCCAAAGCAGCAGGTGGCTTCCTCAGGTAGGTTGCAGGAGGATCTACTGGATGAGATGCGGCCGCTCAGATTGGGCCAACTTCCAAAAGCTACCACCCCGGCGCTTCGCGCCACCCCTCCTGGGAGGGGAATTGCGCTTCGCGCCACCCCTCCAGGGAGGGGAATTGCGCCTGTGCCTCCGGATTATGGTGTTGGCGATATCGTGATCCAGCCAATTCATGGTATGGGCAAAGTAATGGAAATGAACCCATCCGGCCCAGATTATGAAGTGACCGTGTATTTATACAATGCCAAAAGAAACCGCAAGTATATCTCAAAATTCTCAAATCTGGAGAAGTACGATGAAGAGAAGCATATGGCGCAGTATGGGCCAATGCCGGAGGAGGATTAGCCGTTTTGGCCCTAATGGTAAAGGCGATCATGCCCAGTATTTAAGCGCTTGAACGGCTGAATATAACTCAATTCGCATCGAAAATACATTCTAAAGGGCTATTGCGCATAAGTGCAACAGCCCTTTTTCATTTAGTGTTATAATCTAATACATGTTGGTTTTTGCAACATTATGAAACAAATAGCATTATTAAACCGATATTATAAAGTTTACTTATATCTGTATGACCTATAATACCGCATACGCTTATTGCCTAGCAAAACCTTGCACATCTGGCGTCTGCGGCTAATGACAATAATTAATACCGAGATTATTATAACAAGAGCAGAAATCGCGACCGGCAGCGCTATTGTTAGCAAGATTTCGTTCTCCCAGATTGGGGAAGGGTAGGCGGCAAGGCCGGGATAATATCCTACAGGTGGCGGTGCATAGGGTAATCCTGAGCTTTGGCTCCCGCCGGCTTGGGTTTCGCTATTGTTAGTTGGCAAGCCCAGCACAAGATTTTTTGCTATAAAGTCCAACTCCCCGGCCCGTATATTTTGGAGATATACCGCTACATGTCCCACGACATCTCCTACCAATACAGGTGCGATAATGCGCTCTGGTATAGATAAATCAAACCGCAAGTCCCGCATATCAAAACCTAAAGGCAACATAAAGTATAGGTCTTCGGCGGCTTGTGCGGCAATATAGCCAACGTTTAAAGGTGACCCGTCTACATTTTGGTATACAGGTATCCGGCGTGTATATATATTGGATTCGAACACCAGCTTCTCTTCAAAGGGCATAGAAAACCCAAAGGACATTAGTGCAAGCGTATCCCTAAACGTCCCGCCGCCTTCGCTGTTGAGGGTACTTATTATCAGACGGCGGCCATTTTTTTCGGCATATGTTACTAAGGTATGCCTTGCGGCGTGTGTCCAGCCGGTTTTGCCGCCTACAACCCATTCGTTGTAATATGCCCCGGGATGGATTAGCCGGTTTGTGTTAAGCAGCGGGCGCGAATAGTTTTGGCGCTCTGTCGGCGGTATATTAAACCTGAGTGTTCTTATGATATCCACAAACACATAGTGACGCACGGCTTCACGCATTATAAGCGCCAAATCGTATGCGGTAGTTATATGCCCATTACCGGGCAGGCCGCTGGGGTTTTCGAAATGAGTGTCTCGGGCCCCAAGGGACATAGCGCGGCGGTTCATCAAATCCACAAATTCTTCAACCGTACCTGCTACATGCTCGGCCAGGGCAATAGATACCTCGTTGGCAGAGGATAGCATTAAGCCATAAAGCGCCTCTAGGACGGTTAATGTCTCGCCTACATCCATTGCGATATGACTGGAGTTGCGCGGGATAGAGAACACGGCGTTATAAGAAAACTCTATGCGTTCGGATAAATCATGGACATGCTCAAGCACGAGTAAAGCCGTCATAATCTTGGTTGTACTTGCCGGGTAATGTGGGGTATTGTGTTCGCTACCGTATAACACCAGGCCTGTGTCTGCGTCCATTACTACAACGGCCGATGATGTGTATCTTGGCGGTATAATAATAGGCGGCGGCAATGGCGGCTCAAAGCTTTCCACTTCCTCTGGTGGCTCAAAATCGTGATAATAATAACCGTCATAGTCATAGAGATCTTCGATATTTGTTGTATCATAATGGTCATTATTGTGGTAGTAGCTATAGCCCTCGTACCCTAACATAGGGTTATAATCATAGTACTGTCGTTGGTCATAACCATAATATGACCTTTGGTGATAACCATAGTTTGACATTTCGTCGTAGCCAGTGTACGAGCTTTCGCCGTCGTAGCTGTACTCATCTTCATAGTCATAATTATACGTTTCGGGGGGCTCGTAGTCGTTGTAAGCAAAAACCTGCAGCGGTACTAGAAATAAGGACAGGCATAATGTCAGAGCTAGTAATTTTTTCATATCGGTTCCTTTCATATTTGATTTAGGATGTGATGACCCGTGGACTTTGTCAA
>Ga0123355_10006484_pt1 | contig 17352 bp, 16 predicted proteins | sample TergutEmb28metaG_3_FD_89872 | JGI IMG/M metagenome (GOLD analysis project Ga0123355, IMG submission 89872) | Embiratermes neotenicus P1 segment gut microbial communities from Petit-Saut dam, French Guiana - Emb289 P1 | ecosystem: Host-associated > Arthropoda: Insects > Digestive system > Gut ...
AAAAAATTAAAATTTTTTTTTTTTTTTTTATAAAACAATTTCTTTTTTTTCTCCCTTAAAAATAAAATAAAAAAAACACACACCCCCCCCCCCCCCCCCCAAAAAAAAAAAAAACACACACACACACACACACACAAGCTGTAACATTCTACTTTTGTGCAGCACTGAACCTGCTATTCAGTAATTTTCCATGGCTCTTGTATATATTGTTCTGTGACATGGCACTGCTGATGCAGAATACTTTATACAAGACCTTCAGTGACCATTTCCATGACAAGTACTCTGCACAACTGTTGCACATGAATACTCTACCCAAACACCAACACCTGCTCTACATGAATGACACCACACAACTGCGCTTCAGTCTCAATCAGATGACACAACATTCAGCCAACTCATCCTGTGTTACCAAGCTTGTACTTTCCTTAAAGACATAATTTATACTAAGAGACTAAAAGCCTATTTCAACATCCATATAGATTTTGTAATCCTGTACAGATCCACGGAATGAAAATAAATGATATGATATGGTACATTGCTCACCTCTGGTGCTTTGGGGGTTAATCGGGCCCGGGGTCCCGCGTCGTGTCAAATTTTCACCAATCTGTCTTGTCACAACATTGCCTGGGCTGCCACGACTGTATGGAGCACCGCCCTAACACAAACATCAAGGGTCAGCATCCAGTGACAACTACGACAGCTTCAGCCACCTAATTGCATGCAGCTGAGTCCTTCTTGAGAAGCTGACAGTTACTCACAAGAAATTCCCTGCAGTTTATGCAACCTCAGCCGCTTACCACTGGCCCCTCTTCTGCGCCAGAAGAATGCAAAAGCTCCATTCCTGCGCTTACAACAACCTGATACTTGTGCCTATTCTGTGTCTGTGCTTTGGTTTATAAAGTGTTCACTCCCTTCAGGTGTACACTTGTCACACCCCTACACCATATCCAGTTAGTGACACTTGCTTTTCACTGCCATATTCATACAGCTACCTAACAAACTCTGTTAGTACAAAATCCAACCCACTGCCATCACATCCTGAACAAGATCAACACCTCTATTTTGCCCCATCTAATACTTCAACCATATGTGACGCAGTCCAACACACACAGAAATCCAATGACAACACCTGCACAGGGTGATGAAGAGAGGCAGACAGTGACACAAATGTGGGGAAAATTACACACTGCAGAGTTCCATAACATGACATTACATGACATGACATGTATACTTCACTGTATTACTGGAGCAAAGACATGGAGGAGGATGGGAGGTGTCACAGAAAGGGACCACTTGGGAGACCTAGGTGTAAATGGAGTAACATAATGACTTAGGAAATCTATACAGGGCATAAGACATTGTGTAAGTTTTCTCCACTTTCTTTTTTTAAATTATTAAACGACATATTGGTGCTTAATTACAATAAAACCTAGTCTTAAAACTAACCAGCTTTTTTGCTCTGACTTAAATTGCTAAATGAATATTAACTGCAGCTGTTTCCCAGCAGTTCTACCCGTTTAGTTTTGTTTGCTTATGCATTTTCTTTTCCTTTGTTTGCGGTGATTACTGCACTAAAACAGGGCCCTGTTTTTATCACACACTAATAGTGTTTATGGTGCACTTCACTGTGCTCTGCTTTTAATGATCACTAAACAAGCTCAAAAGGTTTTTTCTTTTAAGCCTTTGCACCAGTTCACTCTTGTTGAGCAGCTGATCGCTTCGATGTTGACGTTGTGCAGAAGCCTTTCTTCATGCTTCTTAGTGAACTTTCCAATTTCATTCGTAACCATCTCCATCTGAAGGTCCCTAAGGACGTTGGCATTTCTGATATACCAAGACGCATCAACAATGTTCCTAAAGTACCTTGTTTTGAAATTGTTGAATGATGTCAGTGTTGCTTTGTTTCATGCATCCCACAGCTGTATGCTGTAGGTCCACACAGGCTTCAATATTATTTGTACAGCATCAGCTTATTGTGTATCAACAGGTCGATCTTCTTCCCATGAGCCAATACGTTGTCTTGTATTTTAGTCTAAGCTCTGCACGTTTTTTCTTGACACGTGCCTTCCAGCGCAGCTTGGTATCCAGCATCATGCCAAGGTATTTCGCTGTGTTTGAGTTAGGTATGACTTTGTCATTTATAGTTATTGGTATATGTTGACATCTTTTGTTGGTAAAGTACACATGTACCGACTTGGCTTCATTTAGTTTCAGTACCCATTTTCTGGTCCAGTTTGTCAACTGCTCGTTGTAATTTTTCTGTGGCCTCTTCACCACGGTCTCCTACTGCCATATGGCAGTGTCATCAGCAAAAGCTGCCACAGTAGCTTCTTCAGGTTGTTGGAGGTCGCTCATGTACAGTCGGTACAGGACTGGAACTAATGCACTTCCCTGCAACACTCCAGCCGTAATTTGTTTGAGCCGAGTACTCGTCCTCTTGCTTAATTCTGAAGTATCGATCAGATAGGTAGGATTTTAGCAGTTGGCTGTGTTCTGCTGGTAGGAGCTGCTCAATTTTGTGACAGTTCTTCATGCCAAACTTTATCAAAAGCTTGGGCCAGCCACATCCAAGAAGAGGGTGGAGCAGACTTTTTCCTCTTCTAGTGTCTTTCTATTACAGTTGTTATTCTGTGCACTTGGTCTACTGTCGAGTGTCTGTTTCTAAATCCAAACTGATGTGTTGGTATTATCTGCTTTTCATCCAGTATTGGTTTTAATCTTTTCAGAATTAGCTTTTTGAACAATTTTGACAGTACTGGTAATAATGATATTAGTTTCCTCCGCTGAGAAAGATGTCTGGGTGTAACAGGCAGAGAGTAAGAAGAGACTGGAAAAAGTTGCATACTGAGAAGTTATATGACTTGTACTTCTCAGAAAATATTACTTGTGCCATCAAATCAAGTATAATGGCATAGGACAGGCATTCAGCATCTACTGCGGAGAACAGAAACACATACAGTTTTGGTGGAGAAAACTGGAGGAACCATATGAGACAAGAGAATAATACTGAAGGTCTTCTATTGTTGCCGTTTGTAACCCATTAACATCCATGGGGTTGTGATGTGCTGTGAGTGCTCAGAGTTAAGGTGCGTTCTGGTGGTTCTGTTCTCCACGTATGTAGAGGCTAAGGAGAAAAGAACCACAAGGACACAACTTGACTCTGAGCACTCACAGCACATCACAAGCCCACAGAAGTTACTGGATTACAAACAGCAACAATAGAAGACCTTACACAGTGATCCTCAACCCAGACAAGGCTACCAACATGAGATTCTAAAAACGTGAGTAAACATCTATATATATATATATATATATATATATATATACTGTATATATCACTTTAACTACATACAGAACTGAAACCTATAAGGATGCCATTACTTACACCTTTTCATATAAAATTCACAGGTTCAGACTCACAACCCCGCAGACCCCCCTCCCCCCACTCCCCACCTACCAAGACAATATAGAAGATTTCTGAAGCTACACCAATCCACATAATGATATGCAGCGTTAAGCTACACAACTATCAGCCCATAGAAACACAACACACACAACAATCACAATCTATATGATTGGCTTACAGTTTTGATGTAAAAAAACAGTGGAATAACTCTAAGATAGTGCATTGGAATTGAAGAACTGTATTGATTCTTGCCTTAGCATGGATAGACCTAAAAACACTGATACTGTTGTTTTGTCACTACAGACACCAGTGCAGTGCATGTTGTAATTTTAATACATTTGACTCTATTTGTGACACAAACTGAGAAATATGACAAGCAACACTTAATGACACTGCACCTATATGACAAGCAACACTTAATGACGCTGTACCTGTAACTTAGCTACAGATCATATTACAACTTCCAAAGTGGAAAAAGGTGAAAGAGAGACAGTGGATAGACACTATGATTTGCGTGAAGATACTGAAGAACTGTAAAAACGATGCCACAGCATCCTACACTTAGCACACTGATACCATGTATAAACTAAGGATACTAATATAGTATAATGAACCCCATTCTAGATATAGCTAAAATTAAAGACTGAATAACTAATGACAATGTTCCAAACCATGCATCCACCACTGACACAAATGAGATCTCAGTCCCACACAAAATAACCCCTTCCCCAGACCCTAAAGTACACCCCACACATGCTGTATAACTACTCGGTAAGTTCATGTACAACCTGAAGATGGTCAACATTAGTGGCCGAAACATGTAGTTGTGCCTAATGTAGCATATAACCAATATAAAGGTAAAGTGATCCTGTTAAAGGCCCTGTGTGGCCCAGAGGGTGGGTAAAGGTATAGCTCTACTCTTCCATGACCGTGGTACTAGAACTGGGTGAGTGGTCAGCAGCACGCCCCGGCCGCACTTTACCCCTGGGAAAGACCAGGTACCCATTGTACAGGAGGCTGGGTGAGCCCCAGGGCCAATCTGGACGGGCGGAAAGTCTCGCCCCCACCAGGATTCGATCCCGGCGCACAGCCCGTAGTCAGTCGCTATACCGACTGAGTTACCTGGCCCACACAGATAACCAATATACAACTAATAAATATAGTTGTGTCTTAGATGATATATACACATATTACATTGATCGTGTTATTCTGATAACACAACAGGGATGATGTACCTAAAAATTGTCTGTTGGTTAATTTTAAGTTAAGGTATGGACCTTAGCAACAGTGTGCTCTCTTCTGATCTCCTCAATAGATGCAGAGCTACACTTCACTGTACACAGCCCACTGTGACTCAATACATACAAGAATAGTACAACAACCAACCGACAATCACAACACAGCTCTCACAGCTGCTGAACGTCAGACAGTACTACCTGTTGCAGCCTTACATGGCCATCATCTAGTGCTTGGATTTGTAACAACATACTGAGACAATTACATACAACAAATTAAAACTTCATGAATAAGACTGCCATCTCACTATTTACAGAAAGGTGTGAAGTTAAAAATGTTTTGATGTTTTTATTGCAAATCTTGCTGCAACATAGGGTAACCTGTCACTGAAATGTAACTAACTGTTGTAAAGGTTGCTGTGTGTTTTGGTTTCCTGGCCTTCACTTTGCAAAGTAAACAAGTTTCATGTTCCATTGGTGATGCAATACACTCTGACATTATATAAGTGTCCAACCTGAATTGTGGCTGTCAGTTCTTGTACTTTCCTTTTAAAGAATTAGAGCAGATTGTACTCAACTGGTTCTGCAGCCTCAGTTTGTACCTCACTGAGAACAGTCTGTTTCCATTACAAACACTCATGACATAACTTCACATAATGTACCTCTTATGTTTGTCTGATTTTAACCAAACTTGAATTTGGTGGACAAATTTAAACAGCACCCAACATAAAATTCAATGACAATGTACGCTGGGAGTCAAGTTGTTACAAGTGGACAGACAGACATAACACAGCTAACAGTCACTTTTCACAACTGTTTTGTTAAAAGTGACTAAACAGAGGTAATAAAGGCAATGACTGTGAATATAAGGACTTCGATCAACTGGCTTAGGATACAGTTAAGTGGCATGCTGATGTACCGTCTGAGTTGCATAAAATGCCTTTAGCAACTACTGGCATTTCAATGATTGTTCAACATGGTATGAGATACAAAAACTGCTGCAACATTTACATTCTGCAATGTTGCTGCACATTATCTACATTTTACTGAGCCAACTGGCCCCTGCAAATTTGTCCTCCTATATATTTGGGAGGTATCTGGTTTCAATCTTGTCAGAAAAAGTATGCTGACTGAAATCTTTATGGCCTTCTCTGCTCCTCCTGGTTAACTGCCAAGACAGTACCTTACATTAGGCCACAATCACTGCCGTCCACATTAGTTGCCACTGGGTGTCAGCTCTGCTAGTTCTTGCTGTATTACTGCTTCTTAATGCATGTCAGTGAATTTTGTAATGCATCTCATTTCTAAGGCACTATTATTGTAACTGAAAATTACCAGTTGCCACTTCCTGTCAGTTTTTTAATCATGCTAAAGCAGCCCACCCAGTGGACTACCCAAATGTACAGTGGAGTAGCAGTGGGAAGTGATAAACTATAGTTGTCATACAAAATAATTACCTTGTATTATCAAGGTTAAAATGTTAGGCTGTGCAAACTTCAGACAGTGGGGCATACTCTAATGGTTAAAACTTTAAATTCATAAATGGCACATTTCCAAACCATTTTCATACCCCTGCTCACCAACAATATGAATGCTCTCACGGAACAAGAGGCTTTAATATTCTGCTGTGTATGATAAAGCATTCCCTTACCAACTTTGGCCTTGGAGGTGAAGGTGGCCTGCTGGTGGGAGGGGTTGCATGAGCCGGTGAGTTCCACAGGTTTATGGACAGTGGATGAGCCCCCCCACTGCTTTGCAATGGCGGCACGTACTCATCTGCCCCACCACCAGGTAGCAGCTGGGTTGGCCTCTCCTGCAACAAGTTTTCCCTCAAGTTCTCAAATGATACTGATGTTGCCTCCAACCCAACCTGTACAATTCACTTTGTCATCTCATCCATTCGTCTCTCCCCATCAATCCACGTTACTCCTCCAGTTTTTACATTTCTGGGGAGAGGGGGAGGGGATAAAATCAGCTGTAAACCATTTACAACTACACGTGTCAGTAATGCAATGCCACATAAATGTGTAGCAACACTGTGGAGGAATGTCTGCCTCTGTCTCTTCACTCAAACGTGAAGACACAAGGAGAGCCTTTTGTCAGCCCACTGCTACCAACACAATCTACCAAATAACAAAAACCCACAGGTGGCCCCACACATTGGTACCCACCTACCAGACTGCACAATGTCATAACCCACAAGACCACAACACGAACCTTCACTCCTCCGAAAATCTGAAATGTTCACCTCTGAATTTCACCAGAATGTAAGAAGTTCCACTCATTAGTGTCCCTGTCAGGTACTAAACAATGAAACCTTCTTACATCTGCAACTACCCATTGCTCCTTCACTTGCCCTACATCAAGAATTGAGTACTAGTCAGTATATTCACATTTTTCCCGATAGACTCATACTCTTCTGATTCATAACCATCATTGACATGCCCCTCGACAGCAAGTGGCTCCTGTGTCGTCTGTCGGAATGCTGAAACATGGTTGGCCGCTGCAATGAATGTCGTGCTCTGGGAGGGAACATGCTGCATTTGCTGGTTGGGCTGTGTGTTGGGGATGGGTGGTTTGTTAGCTGCAGCTTGTGCCCGGTCCTGAAGCAACTTCTGGAGCAGTGCTGATAATGCAGGTTTGTTAGCCAGCATCCCTTCGTCCAAACTGTCATAGTCTTCCTCATCAAACTGAGATTAGTAAAATAAAACAGAAGTACAGTATGTCTCCAACCACCATGACTGTGTAGCACTACAAGTGCTGTTCATGGCCACAGCCCACACCAGTGCAACTGGTCTGGTTAACTGACATTCATGTTAAAATTTTCTGACACATGTCATGCCCAGTAATGTACACATACATTATGTTCTATACATGTCAACTTCTCAGTACACTGAGATTTGCTAAGCTGCAGGCAAGTCACCATACCAGATGTTATTGATGTTCATCTTCAGTAAGGCGTAAGGCTGTACAGGTACAGTATTACACTTTTTCTTTACATACACAGTGCGATCCATAATGCAATTTTTTTAAAATAACGGAACTAGAGTGATCTTTTGGCTAACCCACTAACTAAGTACTATCAACCAACATCCGTTCACGTTCATTTGTTTATCTTTGACAGTGTACCAGTTATAAATTGTCTTGTAAAGTCAGTTTTCTTTATACATAATGGATGGCAGAAATGAACAAAGTTGCCATAAATTTTTGTTTCAAAGCTGGTCCATCTGCGAAAGAGACACTAGTGTTGGTGCAAAAGGCTTGTGGGAATGAGGATCTGAACCGATCATATGTTTTAAGGTGGTATTCTCGATTTCGAGACGGAAGGGAGCTGGTAGAAGATGACGAGAGAGGTGGCTGTCCAAAATGGACTGGAACTGAGGTAAACATTGCTGCTGTCGCTGATTTGGTACAAAATGACCATCAAATCCCATCAAGAATGATAGCAGAATCTTTAAACATCACCAAGACTGTAGTTCTTTGGATTCTGAAAGAGGATTTGGGAAAGAGAAAGTTGTGTGCAAGTTTTGTTCCACACTCCTTGACACCTGAGCAAAGGGAAGATCAAGTCACATCTTGCCAAGACATTATCGCGATGGCCGATGCAGAGAAAAATTTTTAACAAAATTATTACAGGAGATGGGAGCTGGTGTTTTGCCTGTGACCCTGAAACAAAGCGACAGAGTTCTGATGGCTTGGTGAGACATCCCCTTGGCCGAAGAAACTAAAATTCCGAAGGTCCCACATCAAGACCATGTTGATAATTTTTTCTGACTCTCAAGGTGTACTGCTCAAAGAATTCATACCAGAGTGAAAAACAGTAAACGTACAATTTTATAAAGCAGTAATGGATCGCCTCCTGAATTGCATTCAACGGGTTCGTCCAGCTGCGTTCTGCTCTCCAGATTTTTTTTTGTTGCATGATAATGCGCCTACCCACATGCTGCATTTGCCAATTTTTGAGCCAAAAAAATGTTACAACCCTTTATCCCCCCCGCCCCGTACTCTCCACATTTATCTCCGCCAGACTATTTTCTGTTCCCCAAGCTGAAAATGAAGATAAAAGGACTCAACTTTGCAGATGTTGCTGAGATCCAAGAAGCCGTTAACTGTTGAAGTAAAGAAGGTCCAAAAAAGACAAATTTTCAGCAGCTTTTCAGAAACTGTATGACTTTGCAAAAGCCTGTATATATGCCAATGGAGCTTATTTTGAATTAAAAAAAAAAGTTATGTGTCCTGCTCATGTGTCTTCAATTTTTAAAAAACAAATCAGTCCTAAAACTTTTGGACCGCACTGTGTATTATGTTTTTTTGCACCATACGTTATAATGTAATTATACAACGTAAACCAATCTCGAGCACAACTGCTGAAATATCCCTGCAATACTTTCAGGATAACCACATAAAACATTTTCTAGACACCAAAAATGTAACATTTTACGTGCATTACGTAGATGATATTTTGATTATATAAGATTCCAAAAAGACACACCCTGACTGTATTACTGCCAGTGTGAACCAAACACATACAGACATAAAATGTAATGCAACACATGAAGACAATAGACAAATAAACTTCTTAGCCCGATTCTAATCCAAAAACCATACAAGATCGAAACTGACATATTCCAAGAACCAACCAACACAGACACGACCATCAATTACAGAACACAAGATATCCACAAAAAGATATTACGTCACACAAATGCACTCACTGCCACTCACACCTGAAAGAAAACATAAAGAATGGACCATAGTACCATACATTGCACCAACCAATAACTTTCCACATACACTTTCCAAAAACTAAACGCCCAATTACAACACAGACACAACAATAACACTGTCAGAGATATAAAAACCTGGACAACATTCACAATAATTCACCAGATCACCAGTCTAGTTAAACACACAAATGTGAAAATATCTTTCAAAAGCACCAACACTACACACAACTGCACCAAACCTAAAGCGCACAGTAACACACGTGAACATAAAGAGTGTGGGATTTACAAACTCACATGCAATATATGTAAATTATCCTGCTGGATAGGCTAGTCGTAACCCCAAAGATACCAAGAACACATAAGATACATAAAACAAAATAACCCCCAATTAGCATCCACTCTACATATCCTCAACAACAACCATGAATATGAACCCTTTAATACCACCATGTCCCTCCTAAAACAAATCACTAACACCTCACTATTAATTCCTTAGGAACAATTTTATATGCATTACCACAAGGAATTGATACTGGAACAAAACAAGGGTAAACAACTCAAGATCCCAGTTGATCCTCAACCCTCGCATTACATCACCACCCGCAATATACAATGATCGATACTCCGACACTACCAACTTCCTAGGCCTCAGCATCAAACACACTCTTCTACCCACAAGACTGCTTTATTGACGGCACATACAGTATTCTGATCGCATGAACTTTATGTTCATGGGTCAATGCATTGTGAATCAAATTTAATAACTGCCCAACAAGATGAGACTGTATTCAATTTATTATATTTCTGTAGGCAGCTCTACATGTTTCAGGTGTTGACACCCGTCATCAGGAGCTAGTACAGCTGTAATTACAGCTTCTGGCACTGGTCAACGGCAATGAGTAAAATATGCTGCTACTAACATATAATTTAAAATTCTAGACTGGTTATACTGAGTGTTACTAATCTTGACGGATAAGATATATAAAATAATGGTGGATGGTTAAAAGCAGTATTTTTAAAATATTTACAACAAAATATATACATAATTTACCAAGGTCTACTACCATCCGCTCTCGTTGTTGAGTTGGAACAGATTCATGTGTATCGTACGGTAGGTATTCATATGCCCAACATATTCTAAGGAACCAATGTGAATATGGGACCATTACAGACACTATGACTTTACTTAAACCAATAGAAAAGACCTCAGTGCTGATACCCTACGAACAACTCTTCATACAGACATTTAAACATAATGGTAATCTCATCACAGAACAAAGCAGAGGCAAACAAAATCCCCTGTTCCAGCTAGCCATCAACACCAGTTTTACGTCACAACTCTTCCATAACAGATGAATACCTACCGTACGATACACAAGAATCAGTTCCAACTCAGTGACGAGAGCGGGTGGTAGTACACCCAGGTACGTAAAGACTATTTTTATTTGTTCTCTATGGTGTCATTCCCAAAGTATTTTATAATAACTAAATCAGGTATGTACACAGTAGTATTATCTGACTTTGCATATTGCATTTTCCGATAGAATTTTAGGATAACTAAAATTATGTATATATTTTGTAGTATGTATTTGAAAAATACTTCTTTTAACCATCCACCATTACTTCATATATCTTATCCGTCAAGGCTAGTAACACTCAATATAACCAGTCTAGAATTTTAAATTATATGTTAGTAGCAGCATATTTTACTCACTGCAGTTGACCAGTGCCAGAAGCTGTAATTACGGCTGTACCAGCTCCTGATGACGGGTGTCAACACCTGAAACATGTAGAGCTGCCTACAGAAATATAATAAACTGAATACAGTTGCCATCTTGTTGGGCAATTATTAAATTTAAAAATAAAATTAAATTTTATTCTGATCAGACTTTATAACTCATTCTGAGGCAATGTACTGCAGTTCTTGACAAACTTTTAATGTAACATTTACAGTTTATGTTCTCATCTTTTTTAAGTTTAAACATCATAAGATTTCAACACTGTTTTATGTCCACATCGATATATTTAAAAAGTTCATATATTTTATACTTAGGTATCTTATAAAAGCCTTTTATTGTAATTTCAGCATTTAGAATGCAATGTAACACAGCAGTATGTACAACCGTCTTCCTTCAAGATGAACCCTCAGTTTCAAAACGTGTAGAAGACGTCAAAAAATTAAAAATTAAAGTATGAATTTAGAAAAGGTGCATTTTCACTTGTTTATATTGTATGATTTTTCAAACTATTAAAAAACCAGAAGAATATTCATGTAAATATGTAAAAACTGTTTTTTTTTTAATGTATGTCACTTGGCACACAATTTGTATTTCCAAAACTCAGCCAGCAGACACCTACATGCATTCCTGCACCTGTCCACAACAGACTACATTTATTAACTATAGTTTTTAGGCTTTGGTTTCTGTTGCTAAACACACCGAGTTACAAATAAGCAGTGCAGTAGAAACACCTACTGAAACCTTACTGAAACAAACCTGCACACTCATTCGTTGGTACAACGAAACTCCACACCACAAATGAACCTGTCATAACACAACTATCACATTTCTGTGATACAGTGGTTCTGTATATAGCTACGAGGGTTGGGTAAATATGAATTATAATTTGTAAATAGAACAAAAACATTGATTTATTCTCCGAAACTGAAACTGTTACTTCTCAACATAATTTCCCTGGTTTGTGATACACTTGGGCCAGCGGTCCGGAAGCTTGCGGATGCCGCTCAGGAAGAAGTCTTTTGGTTGCCAGTGCAGCCACTCCTGAACATCCTGTATCACTTCCTCATTATTGCGAAACTCCGCCCGATGCCACTGCATTGAAGAACGTTTGCTTTTGGGCATGAAGTAACACGCCCACGTCTTGTCGGCTGTCATGACAGAATCCAAAAGAAGTCCCCTTCCTGCTTGTCCCATGACAACAAAATTGCGCCACTTGCAGCCGTGTACTTGTGTTTGTCCGTCAATAAATACGGGATTCATCGGGTGCACACTTTCAAGTATTGAAGGTGTTGTTTGATGATTGTTTTCACACTCCCATCACTGATGTTCAGTATACCAGACAACTCGCGGACAGTTATTCGCCTGTTCTCCCGAATGAGTGCATCGAGGCAGTCACTGTTCTTGCCTGTTTTGGAAGTCCTCAGCCGGCGCTCATGAGGTTCATTCTTAACCGTTACCCTTCCTTGTTTAAATGCACTGCTCCACTTATAGACACTAACATCTGACAGTGTCTTCTCACCATACTGCCTCTTCAACCTTGAACAGATTTCAGATGGTTTACAACCTTCTTTCATCAGGAATTTGATTATAACACGCTGTTCCACACTAATGTGTACCTTCACTTCGCTTATCTTCCTCACAACTGACAAAACTGTGCAGTAGTAAACACCAGGTCAGTGGATGACCTTGGAACAGTGCTTCCACCTTCCACATATTACTACTTTCAATGGAGTGCACTGCATTTTTGAACTACGAACAAATTATAATTCATATTTGCCCGCGCCTCATACATACATGCATACATTCCATGGAACCATAAGTGCGTCACACAGACAATTGGATGTGCAGCAAGTCATAAATGCTATATAGATGTCTCAATCTTGTGATGTCCCCAGTTGCAGAATGGTATAAATTTCTGGTGACCATGTGATCATTATGATTGTGACACATGGCATCAGACTGACCTCACAGACAAACTGTCTGTAGTCCAGCACTCACTGCATACCTGATCAGTATTTTCTGGCAGGTGGAGCATGTCCACAAGTGATACGATGTTCTCCCTGCAACAGAAGAAACTCTGCTCTGATCCAGCCCATCCACACTGGTTACTGCTACCACAAACAGCACGGGTCCCTTTGGTTTGCAAGATTTGATGTTCTCAGAGCTGAGTTTCTGAGGACTCAGGATTCACGGGAAGTGACACTGTGAGGTTGGTTGAGTGCTCCTGACATTTTGAAGGACTACTTGAACCTGAAGATGAAGGCACTGTGATGCTTTGAAATGATGGGAACTACTTGCCAATTGACAGTGCATAGCACACCAGGAGAGTGGAATCGTTGAGGCAGATGGCATATACCTACATCCACCCATATTTCCTGCCCTAACAAGCTTCCTGCTGTGTGGCAGATTGTGAGTTTCTTAAATAGTTATTTTCAGAGGACATTCAAAACTTCCAAGTGTGAGTACACGTGTACCAACTTACTCATGAACAGGTGGTTTTGGCAGGTTATGGCTGTTGCTATGTGCCAGTTTGGTAGGGGCTGGTTTTAGTGCAAGTGCTGGAGGCCGGAGTGGTACAGGTGGCTTCTCCTCGTTACGATACATCTGTTCAGTCGCCAGGGCCTCGCTGTAGCTGTATGTCTTCACATTCTCCAGGGCCTCATGGTTACAATACACTGCCTCGGTCTCAACTTCTGCAGCAACTGGGTTGGCCACAATGCGAGGCTGGAAGTAAAAAACACTGCCAACTTAATATGGCTTTGTCCCTCAGAGTAAGACTAGGCATGCACTGAGATGTGGCAGCACAGGCAATGCAGTGCACAGCAAGACAGTTCACACTGTGTACATATTAACTCCTTTTCCATAGTTACATAGAAGATAAACATGTGTCCCTCCTTGACTTCATTTCCAATGTTCACTTCTTTGTATAAAATGTAAGGTATCTGAAGAATAAACTGCAACTTACAAGCTAATTTGAGAACTCAACATTCAGACAAGATTACTTAATGCCTTCAGCCAACCCATCCATTATACTGCCTTTTGTATAATGGTGGTGTCTAGTAGCATGTATAACTCTCTCGTTCCTGATCCTCTATCACTGCAGTACAACCATGGAAACAGGCACGAACCAAATGTGCCCTGCCCTGCATCACAATGTGCAGTTTCTCATATGTAGCAGGAGACACACAAATCTGGGCTGTCCTATGCTCCATCACCTACATGACCTGCACACAATGTGCATCCATCATTCCTGTGTTCAGGCACCACACCACAAGGCATATGAAGAGATGGGGGGCAACCTTCACATATTCTTGGGAGGGAAGGTACAGGATACACCTCATGACATCTATTCTCCCTCAGTGCCTAGCTGTTGCACTGTGCATTCACAAACAGTGCCACTAGAACCAAGTCCAGGCTGTATAACCACCACATCTGGTGTGGAATAAAAGTATCAAAATTTCAGTGAAGTTAATAAATTATGCTTTCTAAGATGTGATGTCAGTAGGTAAACCTGCTGTCAGCCTGCAGTTAGTCGCCCCACACATTCTGGACCCAAACAGTTGCAGGTTCCCTGCCACACCTCCTCCTAGTACAACCTCACTGTTGTGTTTCTACTATGAACATTCTTAACATCATCATCAGCACACTGAGGTTAGGATGCCCCAACTGTTTTATTGCATCTGCAACACCGGGTCACTATCAAGCCCAACACACAAAACAACAAGCCTAAGAAATGACACAAATATGATCATGTAAATATAACCATGTACTGTAAATGAATTTAGTGTAAAAGTATGGAATCCATGAATAAAAAACAATGAATGTTATGTCACGACAGAAGGGCTGTTCTACAGAGTGCTGCTCTGAATTAGATCAGTGTCTGGTCAAGTGATGTGAACATCAAAACTTAGTCCCAATCATCTATACTACATTCTTCTGCTATTTATTACAATGGGCATCTGAATGTAGTTTTCTGATGGTACCTGTCAATGTTGGATTCCTATTTATATCACTGACCTTACTGGTATCATCATCATCATCACTAAAGTCTGTGTCCCACGAGTCACTTGGCGGTGTTCTCTTCCCAGACACAGAAGACACCTTCTGCATGTTCCAGGTATGGCTCACATCACTGGCCACATCCACTGCTGATACTTTACCATGTACCACTCTGGAAAGAGAATTTTTTTTTGCTGCTCATGTTTGACAGTGTGCAGAAGGTAGTCATGGTCCATCTAAGGTGGCATCCCAGCGTGTGTGGGGAAATGAGGAAAGTGACAGTCTGATTATGAACTGGTGGTGACTGTGTCTTAACCAAAACTCTTTCCTATACTCAGGCAGTACAAAGAAGTGTGTGTGCAACAGAATGACAAAATACTCACATGTTGCTGTCTGCTTGTGCATACTTCTCAGGCTGGGCATTCACATCCTGTACTAAGTGCACCAGCTTCCTGAAAACATGCATACAACACAATTTGGCACATTTTACAAGTACTAAAAGTAAATAACCTATCCTATATTTTAAGTAATATGAGTTAATTACATGTATTTGTTATTTCCTGAAATTCCTGTGATTATTATATGCGATATGACACGAACACCTAACCTAACCTAACCTATCCACAAGCTATTCAGCTGTGAATGTCGGTACGAAAATGTGTTTAAGGTGTTCGATGCCGAAAAACATGAGACTTTTTTGCATCGATTTTACTCACTTTTATTTACTTGTATACATTCCACAAATCCTGGCTTGATTAAAGAGCAGTTGGATGTGGAATCCGTCAATACATCTAGACACATGCGGTCACACCGCACACTACTTTCTCCTAATTTTGAACAACGTGTAACTTTGTATAACCACAGTTTGATAACCATCATCTTTGCACAACTGTGTTTGCGACTTCAAATTTGGATTATGGCATCATTACGCGAATAAACTAGCAGAGTCGAGAATGGTCCCTCCAGTCGGCAATAATTTTAGTCTGTTACAGATATAACCTGCAGGAACTAAGATACTGACAGACAAAACGTACATAACATTGTAAATGTTGAACGTCACCGTCGTGAATTAAACATCACGATTACTCTACGTGCGTAACCTAATCAAGCAACTGTGAACAAACACGTATGTTCCGCGCGTCAATTTGCGTATTTAGTGTTCCACTTGTACGGATTATACACATGATTCTTTATAAAATATCAGTTTCAATTGCGAAATAAATAATGTAAGTCATTCCAGCCTGTTGCATAGACACTCCGTTATCGTGAATTCGCGTGCGTGGCGCAACTCGATCACGGACAACTCCCTGCCGCCACCTGGTACTAAATTATCATATGATTGGCATTATCCTTTCATGCACCTATTTTCTTTCTAAGGTAAGGAAAAATACGCGAACAAACCAATACTTTCATTTTTTATGTTGTAAAATATACACAAAAAAATTTGTCAGATGTGGGGTTCGAACCCACGCTCCCTCTCGGGAACCAGAACTTAAGTCTGGCGCCTTAGACCGCTCGGCCAATCTGACATCACTACAACCTTTATCTTATTTCGTCATATAGAAGGCAAGAACTATGTATGACATACTGCGTTCTATTCAGAGACACGAGCGTTCGTAAAGCCTGCCATGAGAACCTCAAATCTCAAACATTACACTTACCTGATAGTCTCTAAATTCAGATCTCGCTTCCAAAAAGCCAACTGACCTTCAGTTAACGTCTGAAAGCGTAAAACACGATTCAGTTAATCAAGAGAAGTGTTGAGAAATTTATCTACGTGTTGTCATGACGCGTAAAGGGTACAGAACTCATGGGGCAGAGTCGTTCTTGAGAAGTTACAAATTACTAGGCTAGTCGGCAGACTGCCCGCATTTTATGGAGCCTGAAGGTCCATTACCGTGGTCACAGGAGCCCACTGCTTTCACATATCCTGAACCACATCAACCCCCGCCCAACACAAGTCATTTCATTAAGATCAATTTTAATAATATCCCATCTACGCTTAAGTCTTGTAAATGGTATCTTTCCTTCCGGCTTATCATGTCGACCCTTGAAGTATTTCTCTTCATGCCCCCCCCCCAAACTATCAGCACTCCAATAAAAACGGTGAGCAGTACAATGAAGCTCTACCCTATGCAGTTTTCTCCAGTCGTCTGCTCCTTATTTCCTCTGCTCCGATATCTGCATAAGCAAATACCGCCAATCGCGACTGCTTTTCAGACAATTCTTTTTACTATCTAAAGTCC
>Ga0123355_10006485_pt1 | contig 17351 bp, 11 predicted proteins | sample TergutEmb28metaG_3_FD_89872 | JGI IMG/M metagenome (GOLD analysis project Ga0123355, IMG submission 89872) | Embiratermes neotenicus P1 segment gut microbial communities from Petit-Saut dam, French Guiana - Emb289 P1 | ecosystem: Host-associated > Arthropoda: Insects > Digestive system > Gut ...
CCTAGAAACTCTCCCCCCCCCAACCCCGGAGATCCGAGTGTGGGAGTAGTTTACCTCCGGATTGTTTTGTCTCCAGAGGAATCATCTCGCCTGTGAGTGTTTCTGAACATAAGTTTTAACAGGGAGGGTTTGTCAGTACGTCGCCCAAACCCCAACCAGGAGGACCACCCCTCGTCGGCTGTCCGCGACTGCTTATTCAATTTATTCGCATCTACCCCCTTATAGGAGTCCGTTCCTCTATCCGCAACCTGGGGACGCGCCATGCCGTGGTGACAGGGACCCACTAACACAGTCTTCTAATGCGCCTAATCTTACAAATTTCGTGAAGGTCTTGATGTTTTTTTTGTGCGTTGTTCCAATGGTATTGGCTAGTTGTCACCTGTTTGGACTGTGGCATTTCGTATGTTCCATTTCTCATTTTCTAGTTGTGCGCAGTTCAAAATTATATGGTTAATTGTTTTTCTTTTAGTCCACATTGGCACGTTGAATTGGGAATAAAGTTGAATCTATGGAGGTACAATCTGGTTAAACCGTGACCCGTTACCGTAGGTGTAAATTCAGCCGAGAGATGTATAATGGTCTTCATTCTGCCTTTTATGTATAAGAAGAATAATTTACTTACTGCTCCTTTTGTACAGCTTGTCCACTGTTTCTTCCAATTTTTTATTTCGTTCTCCTTCCTTTCCGTAATTATAGTCTCTCTTGGTATTTCATCTTACACTAATTCCCCTATGTCATCCATTGCCACCTCCTTGGCCAGACGGTCTGCCACTTCATTTCCTTGTATTCCGACATGTGATTTGAACCACTTAAAGTGTATTCTCCATTGTTGGTCCTCCAACCTCTTGATTTCCTTCCTTACATTCCCTACCAGTGTGTAGTGTTTATTTCTATTCCGCAGTGTGTCCAGTGTCACTTTGATCTCTCTGTTAACCACTACGATCTTTTCTGCATCTTCTGCTAACTGTATATTTTGAATTTGTTCCAGTGTCCTTAAGATTGTTACCTTTCCTGCCAGAATACTGAAGGATCTGTCATGTAGTCTGCACATAGACTGATGAAGAAATGTGTCATCCCTAATTATTACTGCAGCAGCTCCTGCATTTCTTCCAATTGTGCTTCCGTCCTTGATTATATTTATTACATTAGGTTGTACCACTCTAGGTGCCCTAATATGTGGTATTTTCGCAGAGTGAGGGCAAAGTCACACATCCAGAGGCGCATCGTATACGATGTTATTATAAGGAGACTCATAATTTTATACAGTTTCTTCTACTGCAAGCCGGAATTTACGAAAACTTACCAGTACGAATAATGCTTCATGTGACAGTGTTCTAAATATCTGCAAACTGCCAATGTCAAGGTCAGAGAACAGCCCGTCTGCTGGTGCTACAGACCCACGTATCAACCCATAACTTCAGCCACACACGCTACAGAGATACCTCCACCTACGATCAAAACGGAAACACAGTCAACAATCTACAGGTCGAGAATTGCGGGCGCATCTATTATAAAGGCTGCGGGGCAGCCAGCTGAATCTAATTGCTGACTCGTACAAACCGACAAGAAGGACTTACGAGTCGCCTGACAACAATGTACAGTCACAATTACCTCGTCAGAAGAACTTTCGACATTCGATGTACATTGGGATTGTGTCTTGGGCTGTGCCACAGTTGTAGTTCCGTCAGAGGGACAGCTGGATCACCAGAACTGTCTGAAGGGGAACGTCGCTCTGCACGTACCTCAAAAGTACATGGAGAGGAGCAAGAATTTGTAAATGTTTACTACATAAATGAAAATAAATTTTATATCTGCCTTCACGTTCAACTGGACATAAGCCATTAAAAGTTATCATAGCAGTTTTGGACACGGAAGCTGAAATCTCTCTAATGCTGAAAGGAAATATTGAGGATCTGTTATGGAAAGGCTTAAGAGCACCGCAAATATCTGTAGTCAACGGAGCTTTGATAACTGCTTCTGGAAACGAGACAAAGGGAATAAAGAGACAGGCATTGATTGAGTTCGAAATAGATGGGTCAACTAAGTGCAAGTGTTCATGACAGTTTTTAATACGGTTCGTGACGCCGTCTTGAGAATAAATTTACTGCAGGAAAATAAGTTCGTGATAAGCATAGCTGAAAGACGTTTCGAAAAGCGAAGGAATGATAATAATTGTGAACAGAACTTTTATGGTTCTTTGTGGAACATAATTAGTGTTGCCCTTATATCAAACCCAGAATTTCAACTGAACATTCCGGAATCATAGCTACAAAACAATCGGACGTAAAAGGTCATACGTTCAGTGATCAGACCGCACACACATTAATGCGTTTTCGGCAGCGGAGTGAGAGGACTGTAGTGAATACCTGTGATAATATTAAAGTGGATTTGGTAGGTTACTGCGCCGGAAATGGTGTAAACTTCACATTTGATTACGGAAGTCGGAAGATCGAAGCAGTTCCACACAAGAATTATACACATTTCGACTTCATTGTGACCATATTGGTAATAATGAATTTGGTTCTGGAGCTGAAGACGGAAGTATGTGAAATTAGGGTCCATCTGCCGGCACAGGTGACTGCAGTAAAACTGCAAACAGAAATTTTTGACAGCAGGGTACTTGGCTTTCGCAACCTTCACAAGAAAGTGGATGAGTCAGATAACCTTAGTCATGTAGAGAAACAAAACTTATTTCATATGTTATCGATATATGGGGCTCCAAATACATCCAGCCTGGCCTGTGTGAATTATTTGAGTTTCAATTCGAATTGCAGGAACTCAAAAGGGGATTAGTCACTAAAAGTTCCAAACTAAAATTATACAGAACAGTTATAAGAACAATAGTGACCTATGCATCAGAAACATGGGTGTTGAAAGGAAATATATTTCAGAAACTGCTAGTCTTTGAGAGGAAAATCTTAAGAGGAATATTTGGGGCAACGAAAGAAAATCAAATATGGAGGATTAAAAACATTGAAGAACTGGAGAAGCTGATAAAGCACGAAAATATAGGCAACTACATTAAAGCCCAGAGACTAAGGTGGTTCTGCGATGTAGAGAGAATGCCTGAAACCAGTACAGTCAAAAAGATATTCAAATGGAATCCCTTAACCACGAGACCAAGATGAAGATCTAAACATAGAAGGGAGGACAAAATCATACAGGAACTCGATCAAATAAAGATAAAATTTGGATAACCTGTGTCGAGGATGGAGCAAAGTGGAAAATCGTCGTTTAGAAGGCCAAAGCTTCCAACTAAAGGTGGTTCAGCGCCTGAAGAAGAAGAAGATTAAGAAGTACAATATTCAGAGCCCATTGTTGGTCATACACGACCAATATCATTTTCAGTCAGACCAGCTCTCCGAGAACAAATAAGGCAAATGACGACAGACAATATTTGGGAAACCCCTACTTCCAGTCACTTGAGTCCGTTAACAACTATACTAAGAGACGGAAAGGCGCCTCGTCTCTGCGTAGACTAAACGAATGTGAACAGGTACATACACTTTACCTGATAGTGCTAGGTTCCTAACAATTTCAGAACTTTTGCAATACTTCCATAGTTCCAAGTTTATTACTAGTATCGATCTTTCGTATGCATTCATATCAATAGACCTAAAATAAAGCCAGTAATTACGAACCATTTTTGTTTGACACCCAGTTATATCAATTCACGAGATATCTCTATGGTTTTAGAAACTCTCCCTGTTTTTGTGACAGCGCTGCAGTTGACACTCGGGTCCGATAGTGTGAATATGCACTAGCATATGTTGATGACGTAATTGTTCATTCCCCCACCTTCGAGCTGCGTCTCAAATATTTGAACACTGTGCTGAGATGACTCACTCGGCCAGGGATTGCTGTGAACACGGCGAAATGTGATATCGGCAAGATAGGATTTTCTTCCCTGCACCACGTGATTAGACAAAGTCTAGTAACACTGGACCTAGGGAGAATATAAGCTATCTTAAGTTATGCAGCACCTAGAAATCAGCGATTTTCAGATAAGCTTGTTTTGAAGCACCGCTAGTTTTCATCACAAAATTTTCAGTAAGCTACGCGGACAATTTTTAGCAACTCTGCTGCCGGCAGTCAAGATGGGAAGCAAGTGGCATGTGTCTGCAGGGTCACAGAAATTATTTGTACGGATCATGGATACAGTTGATAACAGCATTCACCTTGAAAGCCAGACGAGACACTGTATATTACAGTGAATACTGACGCAAGTGGCAGAGGGTCCGCGGGTGAATTGGTGCAAACAGACAGAGACGGCGGGACCCAAACCGTGTCTACGGCGTCACGAGGGCTAACACAGACGGAATGCCGAGATTCTGCTGCCAGTAGGGAGTTGCTAACGATTGTCTTAGCGTTGGACAATTTTAAACCTTTGTTTTCAGCTATGCAGTCTAATTGTGCACTGACTCTACAGCCTTCTCTGTCTCTAGCAATTGTGCAGTTACTGCTAACTGCATCGCTGGGTGTGTTATGCAGATAGAGGTATAAAATTATCATATATAACACATAAGGGGAGCTGATAGTTTCTGGCAGACACAGTAAGACGAAATCCGGTAGGCTGTTGCAAGCGTGTTACTTAGGAACATTTTAAGCCCAACGATGTGGTTGTGGCCGCTATAAATCTAAGTATAGACAACTGCATGGGAGGAAGTCTTAAGGAGTTACCGACGTGCCAACCTAGCGACTAAAAACCCAAGAAATATTCTGAATTGTGGAGCAAAAATAAGAAAATGGTAGTAAAATTGCCAGGGTGCAAAATGACATATTTTATAGTAAGGAGAGACACAAATACACTTCCTGGATTTTGTCATTCCATCTGATCTTGATTTTCCTGTCATTATATATAGGGTACACACAAAATAATGGTGCGGATTCAAAAGTTAACAAGAAATTTATTTCTCACCTTACACGGGCACAAGGTACACTGCCAGCAGCAGCAACTGTCCAAGTTTCTTATGCGTTACCAGCAGTTCGTTTGTCATGCTCACTGCGGGGTTATGGGGCCAGTTTTCAAGATGGCGTCGCGGTAGGAAAATGCTTTCTGTATGCTCCGTTTTGAGGTGTCCAGATCTGTGATTTCAGTGCAACGTGAGTTTCGTTCATGGTTTAGAAAAGACGCACCTGCAGGTGCGTCTTTTCTAAACCGTGCACTAAACTCAAGCTGCACTCTAATCACAGATCTGGACACCTCAAAACGGAGCATACAGAAAGCCTTTTCCTACTGCGGCGCCATCTTGGAAACTGGCCCCGTGGCCCCTCAGTGAGCATGACAAACGAACTGCTGGTAACGAATGAGAAACTTGGTCAGATGCTGCTGCTGTGGGCGTACGTTGTGACCGCGTTAAGTTGAGAAATAAATTTCTTGTTAACTTTTGAAAGCGCACAATTCTTTGTGTATACACTGTATATATTCACACCATTGGGACATGTTGGTACAGAAAATGCACACATTTAAATTAAATATATAAATTAATATATAAACTTAATATCTGAATTAAGTATTTAAATAAAATATCTAAATTGGATATCTGAATTAAATATCTAACTTAAATATCTAATTGATTATATAATTTATATATGTAAATTACGTAACTAAATTGAATATCGGAATTAAATATCTAAATTAAATACATAAATAAAATACCTTAATTGAATATCTAAATTTAATATCTAAATTAAATTTCTAAATTGAATACTTAAATTAAAAATCTAAATTAAAAAACTTTATTGAATGTCTAAATTAAATCTTTAAATTAAATATGTAAAATATATACAAAAATTAACAATCTAAATTTAATATCTAATTTAAATATCTATTTGAATATTTAAATTAAATACCTAAATTAAAACTCTTAATTGAATATTTAAATTAAATATCTAAATTTTATATAAAAATTAAATATAAAAATTTAATATCGAAATTAAATATCTAATTTGAATATTTAAATAAAATACATAAATTAAAAACCTTAATCGAATATCTAAATTAAATATCTAAATTATATATAAAAATTAAATATTAAATTAAATATTTAAATTGAATATTTAAATATAATACCTAAAATAAAAATCTTAATGAATATCTAAATTAAATATACAAATTGAATATTTAAATAAGTACCCACATTAAAAATCTTAATTGGATATCTAAATTAAATATCTAAATTAAATATCTAAATTGTATATCACAATTAAATATCTAATTAAGTACCTGAACAATTTTTTTGGTTGTGACTTCAGGTCTCGGTGCAAGGAGTAAAATTTTCCTTTATGTGATTTTTAACCCTTTATTGATGTGGCAAAAATTTCCTTCTTTTTTATAGCTTTCTGTTTCGAAGCAACAAAGCCCACATTAGTGCCTTTGTAATTAACGTTACAAGTTTGAGTTTTAAGTTGCATTAAGTAATGTTTAAATTTCTATGTAACTGTCACGTACAGCTAACGAACGGTCACTCACCTGCGTCAGTTCAACACATAACTATCAGTTCATTACACTTTGAGTGTATCGAACACCGGCGGTGAAGTGACAGTTCACTATGCTTAGAAGAATGGTTACTTTGCAACTTGCCCTATAAAACCTAGCGGTTACAATTTGAATGAAGTCATCCCGTTGTGTATTGATTCTATATATTCACTTTACTAATATATATTTCCGTCAACACAACTATATAATAAAGGCTTGAGTTAAAGCTAACGCGACATGTTTCGACTTTAAAAAGTAATCCTAAGTCTAGACTAAGAACCATGAAGTTCTTTGCAGTTTGGTAAAAATGTGTAAGCCACCTGTGATCCCAAATGCGCGCAAACACACTTTAAAAAACTTCATGGTTCTTAGCTTAGTCGTTTTAAGTCGAAACATCTCGCGTTAGCTTAAACTAATGCCTTTATTGCATAGTTGTGTTGACGGAAATATGTATTAAATAAATTTGTTACTGCCAAACAAGATGGCCTCTGTCAAAAAAGATCTGTCGCAGAGAATCATCCACGAATAGAAATTTTGGCAAAGTCCGGTAGTAACAATGTACTGTCAGTCACCCTGAAATATCTCTCCGTAGCCTACAGCAAACTCTATTTTACAAACTGTGCTAACTGGACAGATTGCGTGGCATGATTCATTGCAGGGGCCGCGGGAGTTAGTCCACCAATATCACGGAAAGGTGGAACCGAAGGAGAAATATTGGGAATGAGGAAAATATATTTATTAGAACTGTATAGTTTGTGGCTGTGAAGGGTTGTTGTATAACATGACACGATATGGGCGGGTTCATGGTTACGGCTAAAAGGAATGCTACATTTGGAGCTTAACTGTGTATGGTGCTGAACACGGGTTACTTCAGAATGTATACGAATTTCCTGGAACTTTTGAAATATGGTGTTCTAGAAAAATGGGTCGATTGTGCGAGAAATAAAGGTTTGCACAGATCCAACAAGGAGAGAAATATACTGCAAACCGTAAAAAGAGACGATTTACCGAATTGGTCACATTTAGCGTAGGAACTGTCTTTTGAAACACTTTATTACAGGAAAGATACAGGGACGAGTTGACTAGGAAGGAGAAGTAAGCAGCTCCTCGATGAGGTTCCGAAAACGGGAAGAAAGACGAAGCAGTCTCTGGAGACCTCGTTTCGTAAGAGGCTATAGATCTATTGTCAGGCAGCCGAGATGATGTTGATAAACTGCACTTGTACTGTCTGACACAACATAATTTTATTCCAGATTGTTACCGTCAAGTGTGCTACATGTTTCGGCATGTACTTAGGCTAACCTCTGGCGTGTCAATACAAAAAACTTAGAAAGGTAGATACAGATGGATCTATCTGCCCTCTCATAGAAACTAAATTTGTCCCCGTTGCAACATAAATTCGAGCAAACTTATGAATAAATCCTCTAATAACAAATTGTTTGGTAAATACGTGATAGAATTGCGTCTTATGTTCTTCCTGATAACATTTTTGTGCCGATTCGTATTCACACATTTTTCGAAAAATTTTAATCTCCACCTCCATGTCTCCCTGCCTGTGGACACACTCACAACTGTCTTACCCCTTAAACTCTTCCATTTCCAAACGCCCATACAAAGTATGTCACCCCAGTTCTGTTATTCACGGTGTTACATTATGATGTTCATTCATCTTCCTTTGACTCATTCCATTTCCACAGTTTCAAGCCAGATATTTTCCAACCTTTTCGCTAAAAAAGATTTACAAAGTTTCAACAGAATACCTTCTAAAACGCACGTTTTTTCGGTAAGTGTTGGCGCACGTGTACTGATTCTGAGCTCTCATTGCACGTGTCCTGAACTGAAACCGCATCTCAAACCGCACTGCAGTTACCGCAAAGGTTAGCAGTATCAGCGCACTGCTGCACGTTATCACAGACGGTGCACGGTACACAGAACACAATGTGCATGTGCACAGATATCGAACGTAACATGGAACAGAAGACGCACTGTACCTATAACGTAACAGTGTGATGCGTTCGCGTAACCATTGTTGTCTTGGAAAAAAAAATAAGAATTACATATTCTGGGGGAATTAGTCACCTTAATTATCCCACATGCAGAGCAAATTTGGTCTGTCTGGAATAAGTAATGTTCCACACAAACACATATACCGCACACTTTTCGTGAAAATATTTTCAGGTGGCAATAAAACGTGCTTTTGTTTCTCTGTACAAATATATCCTAGAATTTTCTCAATCTAAGAAGTGTTTAGTGAGACCCGATCAAAAGTGAATATCAAACTTCAAGTAAGTAGGTTACTACGTTAGAGGTTTCTAACTTATAAATTATTTACAACACTACGTATCGTATACAGCTGTTCATAAAATTGACGCAGATTTCACACAGCAGAAGGGGGCTGTGATTGAAGAATATCGGTTACAAAAAATTGTGTTCGATTGTGTGTGTTTGTGTTTGTTTTCCAAAGGCTAAACACGGAAATGATGTGTTAGGACATGGGCTGAGGGAGATAATTGGTGTGAAGTCAAAGAGTGTAGCAGGAGGGTGAACAAAATTGTACAATGAGGAGATGCATGACTGGTACTGGTGAGTGAATGTTGGTGGGAGGTGAACTGAAAGACTGTGGGACAGATGTGAAAAGAGAAACGAAATGAAGAAATTAAAAATACACACAAAATATAAGTTGGAATCTCTAAGATGAAGGGGCAAATTGGGAGACCTAGTGCTCGATGAGATCTTAAAGACAATGTGATAAACGGGAAATAAAGGATTAAATTTCCAGTTTGCTTTCCGCTGAGTAAAATACAAATTCTTCCGTCGGAATAACATTTCGGTTAGTGGAACACAGAAGAACGGAGGATAAATTTCTTTACATATTTGAAACATTACATTGAAATGTATGCAGTCAATTAGACATTAATTCTCTCATATTGGGTTTTGGGAATTTTGCGTTCACATGCCGTGTTGACACTTCATATATTCACTGTGAGGACGATTCGTAAATACGTGTTTTATTAATGACTGTAATTTATTACATTATAATTAATTCATACGCGACAAAAAAAAATGTAGATCAAAAGCACGATTTTGAAAGGCAATCGAAATATGGATAGAATGGTAGGAAATATTTCGGGGAATGTGGCGTGAGTACTGAGTTGGGGATATTGACTTGAGGGAAATGTGAAATGGATATTGAATGTTAGTAGCGGAAGGTGGAGGAAAGGTGCTAGAAGGATTGAAAATATAACTGGCAATTTGAGGGAAAGTATTGATGTAAGTATCTAACTTTGTTTGATACAATATTTACATACATAAAGACCTATAAACACGAAGAGGAGGAATAGCAACTTAATATTAAAAATAATAACATATTTGGGTAATATTCCAGTGTGGTGTCAAAAAAAGAGCTAAACACTAAATTCTCTTCAGTTACAACTCCCTGCTGACCGCTATATAATTATCAATTTTCGCTGCAGTTTACTGCCTCCACTTTCAGAGTTCAGGCAGTCAAACTCTTCAAACTGCAAGCAATTCACACCAAATACCGAAAGATACTAACTTCACCTACGGCACTGTACCAATCTGCACTGCAGCCATCCCACTCTTTACCGTACATCTCAGTTCCAGACACTCGCAAAGCCTTCACTTTCTGCTGTTCATTTAACTGCAAACGTAACACCAAAGGAAGCTTTGTATTGGGCATCATCACCTGGGCACTCGATACAGGTGACTTGTTAGGCTCACGCCTCGACCGCTTTATCCCCAGTGAAGGCCAGTACGTACCAACCAACACGCTGTGTGAAACCCAGAGCAAATCCGGACGTTTTGGAAGGAAAAGAATAAATTCGTCCTTACCGCAGTTCGAAATCTGGGATCGTCCAAGCCACAGCCTCGTCCTTAGAAAGACCGCACGATTTTCTTCAAGTTATCTCCAGTTCAGAAGGTTAGTAACTTACTAAGAGATGGCCGTTGCGTTCCTTCGGACCGTTTTGTGTACACTTCCTTGCAAATTTTGGTTTTATGTATTTTATTTCGTTATGCTTTGATGTCAGTAAAGAATCGATAATGGAACGAAGGTCAATAGATTGTCATTAATAGACTGAAATTCAGAAATAATGGATGATGAGAATAAGGGTTTAATAATACATTTACGGGTGGGTTGAGGAATGAATAACTTAAGTAAATGTGATACTGCTACTGAAAATAAGAGTTAATAATGATTGTGATGATAATTATGATTCTAATAGGAGCGAATCATCAGCATTGTTGAGTGTGTCCATGTCAGCACTATGTGGCCCACTATCCTGCTGCGATGGAAGAAATAATAATAATAATAATAATAATAATAATAATAATAATAATAATAATAATAATTAACTGCAATTTAGTTGTCATCTGGTGGAAGTGGTTATTTTACATGTAAACAAAGCATGAAATTGGGTACTACTAAATTTAATTCGTGAGGGCTACATGAGAAGCATATAGTGGCAACTAGGAATCTTGGGAACCATCTCAGCATTTGCTTTTGGGCACAGGGAAACCAAGAATAACCTGTGTCGTGGTGGCCGGTCTCAGGAACTTACGAGTACTGACCTGTAGCCAGCAGTCCTGCATTTAAAGTAAAAAAAAACAATACACACAGTACTACAAATACACATAAGATAACAACACACACAAGTCAACTACAACAATACACACGGTCAACCAAAAACAATTACCCAAAAGACAACATAAAACTAGGAATAAAACACCCGAGAAAAATTAGAATACAACATGTACAAAAGGTAAAACGCCCAAGTTGGACAGTACTGTGTACAGTTTCTTGTAATTGTATTTTTTTCAATCATTAGATCACTTGCGCTTTCACCCCAGTCTTTCACTTCTCATCACTTACTACACCTATAAACCTTTTCCATAAAGACTCGTTCCTTCACCCTCCCGCCCTATACGGCAATTCACTTCACCTCATTCCACTTCACTTTGCTTCGTTCACTTCACTTTACTTTATTGCACTTCGCTACACTCCACGTTAAATAACTTTTCCCGTAAATTTAGACTTTTCACTTCCCTATACGCCGCTTCTCTCCACTTTTCGATGATTTCCAGCGCATTTATTTCCTTTTAATTCAACTCAATTAACACTTCCCTTACCCTCTTTTAAAAGTGATTGGTTTGCAGGGGAGATTTCCTAACACTTCTGCCGGTAACTGGATCCAGTGTTGGATGGTCCTATTTACAAAAGAATATTTCCCTATATCCGTCCTATTTCTCCTAATCCTAATTTTCTTTTCGTGATCTACCCTGCTCAGATAGTGTGGCCTTTGTAATCTGTCAACAATAGGCTTCCACGCGGGTTCCCCAGAGTAAGGAATTTAGTGGTCAATGTACTGAATAATCAGTAGAGGACTTGCGACAAGGGGTGTCCAACAGCTTTGTTGTTGAACGAGGTGGAAACATCTCAACAACGTAACATCTTATTGCGGTAAGAAGCATTTTACAAACTTCGGGCTGGCGGTTATCCTTTGGAACGATGAAAGTTTTGGGAGTTGGTTATGAGATTTGGCATGTGGAAGGTATAAAGCGAGTATGGGTCTGGGACATGTGTAATACTAATTTGGATCACCAAGGAATAGGAAAAGAAACCTTGATATTTTTCAGGACAGGGAGATGTGATGGGTTTTTAAAATGTTTTACTGACAATTTTTGCAATAAAATGGGGGAAATTATTTGACTAGCTGGGAAACTGTTAGCTTTACATGGAAGACAGTGCTGCATGGAATTTTTCGTTGTGTAGTTAGTGAAAGATGAATCCTTCAGAAACTACACAAAGCCACACGGGTGCAGAAATGAAATTCCTGACAGCAGTTCAATTTATTTTGAGGTTTGAACAAATTTATAAAAAATAACGGCAACTGGAGAGAACACATCCAACGGGTGGTGGAAGACATGCCGAAGGTCACCGCCAGTTACTGAAGGGACAGCTGAAATTTCTTACAGCGGGAATTCAAAAAATCTGCCATATGAAAATGAAATTAATTCAATAACTCTTAACCTTACATATGTCCTAGTGCATTGAATTGACCATTAAGCTTACCTGTAGCAGGAGTGCAGTAACATTGTCTATCTGAGCACGGCTAGTTCTTCAAATTCCAACTCAAATTCTTTGTGCATTTCTATAATTTATTACAAATGCAACCTTCTTATTATACAGGACCAGGCAGTTTGGGAGATCTAGGGCTAGATGGGATGTTACAGGCAACGTGATGAACTGGACATGAAGAATTGCACTAGTAAAATGGCATTTAGTCAAACTCAACTGTGCTTCAGTAGGTGTATTTAGTGAATATAATGGGCAACTACACGTTTCGGCCTGTACTGGCCATCTTCAGGTTTTCTTAAGAGAATATATATTAAGATTTTAAGTTTAGTTAATTTCTCGTTAGGCTACGCGAAGATGGCCTGTAGACGCCGAAACACGTATTTGCCCATTATAGTCACTAAACACGCCTATTGGGACATAGATGTGTATGACTAAATACCATTTTCCCAGTTTCGTACAAACAACGAGGAAGACACATTTCCTATGTAAGGACTTCAATTCCAGTTGCCTTCGACTAAGTAAAATAGAAATTATTCCTTGCTATAAATTGTCTGCCAAAAGAAAAAACTTGTTAGAGAGGATTTACATTATTTAAACATCTGCAATATTATACTGAATTGTATGAAGTCAATTGTACGTTACTTCTGTCTGGTGTGTTTCGGGACTTTCGTGTGCACGTGAAAGCTGAGATTTCACGTGACCACTGTGAGTACGGTTAGAAATAGATGTTGTGTTGACGGTTTAGTAAATTCATTTATACATAGTTAATGTGACATGGCAGACAAAACAGATCAAAGGGACGATTATAAAACAGAGCTGAAATACGAATAGAATTATCGAACTCATTAGACCGAATGCGGCGTGAGAACTGAGTTGCTAATTGTGGGTTGAAAACATGTGAAATTTTTATGAAATATTATTAGCGAATTCTGGAGGAATCCTGGTGGAATATTCTATAATATAATTGTCATTTTGAGGCCAAATATTGATGTAAATATCAGATATTTCTTGACACTTTATTTACGTACAAATAAGCCCTTAAATTAGAGAGACAAAAGGTTAGTTTTAATATTTTCAACAATAAAAATTTCGGTAATATTGCGTTTTATTCTCATCAGAACTGCTAAATATAAAGGTCTCTTCAGATTTCATTTCATGCTCACAAGAATATAATTATCAAATTTCGATGAAGTTTGGTGCCTCCACCTTCACAGTTCAGGCAGTCCAACACTTCAAGTTTTAAGCAATTTATACCAAATACCGAAAGACACTAACCTTCACCAACAGCACTCTAGCAATCTGCACTGCAGCCAGCCCACCCTTTACCGTACATCTGCGTTCCAGACACTCGCACAGACTTCACTATCTGCTGTTCATTTAACTGCAAACGTAACAGCAACGGAAACTTTGTATTTTGCATCATCACCTGGGCACTAGATGCAGGTGAGTTGATAGGCTCACTACCCGGCCGCTTTCACCCAGTGGAAAAAGGCTAGTACGTACTAACTGAGAGGTTGTGTGGGACAAAACCAGTCCGAGAATTCGAACCTAGGATCATCAAGTTCACAGCTTTGTCCGCAGAACGAATGCACCGGTTTCTTTCAAGATATCATAAATTCAGAATGTTGGTAACTTACAGACAGACGCTTGTTAAGTTCATTCAGGTTTATGTACCTTTCCCTGCCAGTTTCGGGCGTTATATAATTTATTTTGTCATTCGTGGTTGTCAGTAAGAAGTGAATGATATATTGAATGTCAGTAAGGAATGAATGATATACTGAATATGAGTAAGGAGTGAATGATATACTGAATGTCAGTAAGGAGTGAATGATATAATGAATGTCAGTAAGGAGTGAATGATATAATGAATGGCAGTAAGGAGTGAATGATATAATGAATGTCAGTGATGAGTCATGAATTCGCAATGACAGTAAGGCGTTAATAATAGAATTATGAACTTGTGAATGTAAGTTTATGTTAAATAGTTGTATTACTGCTAATGAGAATACTAGATGGTGATGATAATTATGATGAAAATTAGAATGCATCATTAGCCGTACAGAGTATATCCATGCAAACAGAGTACGGGGCTTCCTTATGTTGCGATGGATGAAATGGTCACCAGATATAGATTGTAGCCTGCAATATCGAATAAACAGCAGCGGACATCCGACAAAGGGTGACTTCAAGTTTTGTGGCTGGGCGTGTTGCTAACAACTCAACACGTTAACAGCTTAATTCTTTACCGAATATTTTGCAAAATTTTATAATAATAATATTATTTATTTACTGCAACTGGGTTGTCACCCGGTGGCAGTGCTTATTTTACATGTAAACAAACATGAAATTGGTTACTACTAAATTTAAGTCGGGAGGGCTACATGAGAAGCATATAGTGGCAACTTGGAATCTTGGGAACCGTCTCAGCATTTGCTTTTAGGCACAGGGAAACCAAGAAAAACCTGTGTCGAGGTGGCCGGTCGCAGGATCTTTCGAATACTGACTTCTAGCCAGCAGTCCGACACCTAAAGTAAAAAAAAAGCAATGCACACATAGTACAACAAATACACATAAGATAACACAACAAGACAACTACAAAAATACACACGGTCCACCAAAAACCATTACACTCAAGACAACTTATAACCAGCAACAAACCACCCGAGACAATTTAGAATACCACATGTAAAAAAGGTAAATACACCCAAGCAAGACAGTACTGTTTACAGTGTCTTGTAATTTTTTTACAATCATTAACTCAATCACGCTTTCGCCCCAGTCTTTCACTTCTCATCACATACTACTCCTAAAAACCTTTTCCATAAAGCCTCGTTCCCCACTACCCCCTCCCACTTCAAATACTGTACTTCACTTCACCTCATTGCACTTCAATTTGCTTCTTTCCATTTCACTTAGATTGGGACTGACCGTTTGGAACAATGTAAGTAATGAGAATTGGACATGAGATTTGGCAAATGAAAGGTATTTAGCGGGCAATGTTCTTAGCCATGGATAATATTAAAGTGGATATCGAAGGAATATGATGGTGAAACATCGATCTGGGTCAGGACAGTGACAAGTAGCGTGGTTATAAAATATTTTGATGAAATATTAAGTGTTAAACAACGTGGGAAATTTCTTGAGTAATTGGAAAAATTTTAGCTTTTCAAGAATAGCTGTGCTTCATGGACTTCGGTAGTTGGTTAGTTAGTGAATGACAAGTCCTTAAGACGCAGCAGAAAGACAATTCCCAGAAACACACACAGAACTATAGAAATGAAATTACTCTTACAGCAGGTACATATGCATTGAGGATTGAATAAAATTATGGATAATGATGGTAACTAGCGAGAACCGATACGTCGGCAGGTGAAGGACATACTGAAGGTCGCCGCCCGTTAAAACGTGTAGGAAGACGAGAGGGAGGGAATTAAATTGAGAGCAAGAAAGTTTCCAAGTGACTGTGAAATGAAAGGAATAATAATAATAATAATAATAATAATAATAATAGGCTGCAGAAGAAGGACCAAAAGAACATTTAATATTGTGACTCACACAGACCAATCGCATACACATTCCCGATAAGCAGCGCAACTGCACAATGCAGTGTGAATGTAGTACAGATAGCAGCAAAATGCGATACACAACACATCATCTAGCTGCTGCAGGAATGTATTCTTGTAGCTTGCTGCGGAAGAGAGGTACAATATAATGCATACAGACAGTCACTAATTTGGCGAAACGCTACAAAAAATGTACCTCAATTCGCACACCGCTTGGGCACAATGCGTGCTAACATTTGAATTCCGAATGGTTACAAGCAAGAAAATAATTTAACCGAAGTAAAACAAATTTCTTAATAAACAGAAACATAAATAAGGTATTTTAACATGAGGGCTGATATTTGTGGCTCAGCAAGTCATTCAATGTGATGGCTATTTTCTGTTGAAGTGTGAGGACGTGCACACTTGCACACATTTGCCGAAACTGACAAGGAAAATTTCTAAGGTCAATGTACGCGTTGAGGGGTGAATATGGAAAAAAAAAATTGTATGAAATTTCTACCAAATTTCACACCGTCAAGTTTCAATAAACAACAGCTTCAAGTTAATAATCAAAGGAGTATTATGTTTCGAAGTCGGATGAATATCTGATTTTAAATGCCAATGAAATTATTTTTATAGATGACAGCAGAAAACATGACTGTTAGCATGCTGCAGTTGCTGTTGCTGACTTCGGTCACGCAAGTTGCCGTAGCGCTGACACACAACACGCTGACCACAGACCAGCTGCACACTGTCCTGTGTGTGTGGACCGTCGCACACAGACACTTCGCACTAGGAAAACCTCTGGTTGTTTCGATGCCACGCACAGCGCCGGACGTTGCCGGAAGCCCTCTCAGTGATCCTCTGCAACAGAGGGACGATCTGCAGACGGTGAGTTTATTACTGGGAAAGTTACACGAGGGAACAAGATGGCCGATTGAAATGTTCCGACCGAGCGGAGGTGAAACTGCAGACACATCAGTTTTACAGCACAGTTACATTGTGTTTGTGTGGAACGAAGAGGCGGGCAGCTTAAACGAGACGCTTGAAAATCAATTGGAGAATCTGAAATACAGCACATCGTGGAACCCTCGAGGACGGTTTCTTGTGGTGGTAACTGACAGCAACAACGGACCGGCACAATTACTGGCTGCTCACATATGTTCTATATTGTGGCAGGTGGCCAGAATTGTCAACGTGGTGGTCTTGATCCCAAACCAATTCTCGTATC
>Ga0123355_10006486_pt1 | contig 17349 bp, 20 predicted proteins | sample TergutEmb28metaG_3_FD_89872 | JGI IMG/M metagenome (GOLD analysis project Ga0123355, IMG submission 89872) | Embiratermes neotenicus P1 segment gut microbial communities from Petit-Saut dam, French Guiana - Emb289 P1 | ecosystem: Host-associated > Arthropoda: Insects > Digestive system > Gut ...
CTAATTCGTTATTGTCGTTTGTTTTTAGGTTTGCCTTGATGACGCAGTGGGCACTGCGGATGGCTATCTTTGCTTTCAAAATCCCCGTCGAAACCAGTACGCCCCCATGTGGAGGTAGACCGGTGACATATAACGGATTTGAATTATACCACATGAATTACAGGGTGTCAATTATTTTTTTGAAAGTGTATTTTGCCGGGCTTGCCAAAGGCAAGCTGTTAAGGCTATCACTCCCTCTATTCGGTCGCAACTGTTGTTTGGGCTTCTTGATGGGGCTGTTCAGCAGGGTTTTCAGAATGGGTCTAATGTTTATTTGCGAATATGTCCAGTAAAATTTTGCGGGTGTGGGCGTGTAAATTTCTGGGAAGCGCATCTGTTTCTAGTATCCTATTGTTTAATTTGATTTGTTGTAAAATGACCGCTCGTCCCATTAAATCAATCATAAGATCACCTCTTTTTTATGATTATTGTCATTGGGTGGCAAATATAAACAGCGGATGGTATACTTGACAAAATGTGTCGAACATGGTAGTCTGTAGTGAAACAATTGAGAAGGAAGCGAAGCGCCGGTGATTTTGCATTTGCTTGATATGAAGGACAGCGGCTTTGCCGCAAGCCTAAAAGCCCTTTCGGCACAGGAAAGAGGCCGCGGCTTTAGTAAGTCATACACCGATGGGGTTATGGCGGTTTGTGTTTCGCAAAAAGCACACGTTGGCATTGATCTGGAGGTAAAACAACCGCGCTCGCCGGAGACCATACGGTACTTTTTGGAAAAATTTAAGACTTTTGATATATTGGATACGCCGCGTAATGTTGATGTGCAGTGGTTTTACACGGCATGGACCGCCATGGAAAGCTATCTTAAATTGGCCGGTTTTGGTTTTTTTGCCCAAAAGAATTTTGCTATTAATACGGGTGGCAAGGCCATATTGTGTGGCGGTAAAGAGGTTGCCTGGTTTGAACATTTTTACATAGAAAATCTGATAATTTGTATATGCAGTGACAAAAAAATTGTGAAACAAGATGTTGAGATAAAGTATCATGGTTGGGAGGGACGCAAATGAAGAGATATGCCCTGGTTTTTTCTGGCCAAGGGTCCGAACGAGTAGGGATGTTTAATGATTTGCTAAAAGAGCCAAATGTGTTGGAGCAGGTTTTGGAAGAACTTAAAAGCCACCTGGGCATGGATATATATAGCGCTGTGACAACAAGAGACAGTGCTGTCGTTGCCGCAAACAACCAAATACTGCTAAGCGTCTTCCATTACCTAAAAGCAAAACTAATTGTTGAAAAAATAGGCCATGAGCCTGCAATTTGTATGGGGCACAGCTTTGGGCAATTTTCTGCTTTAGCCAATTCCGGTGCCATTTCTTTTGTAGAGATGGCCGGATTTTTAGGTGAACGTATGCGCATTATCAATGACCCTAGCATTGATATACGGGCATCCTTTAAAAGCATACACGGCATGACCTTAGACGCCTTTGAGGGCTTTAGGCAGGCCGAGGGACTTTGTGGGAATGTGGAGCTTGCGCTGCACAACCAAAAAGAGCAAATTGTTTGTGCCGCCACAAAAAATGGCCAGGACAGGCTTGGTGAGCTTGCGGGCAAATATGGTTATGTTCTTAAAGACATAAATGTGTCGCGGCCATATCACACAGTTTTTATGGAGGAATACAACCGAATGCTACTGCCGTATATTGACAGGCTTGGGTTTTCGAGACCGCTGTGTCCTGTGCTGTTAAACCACTATAAAGCGGCCACTGTGGACGAGGATGTGCTGCGGGAAGAAGCCAAAATACAGATGATAAAGCCGGTGTTTTGGTATGATGGTGTGATAAATGCTGCGGAAAGCGTTGATGTTTTTGTAGTTATAGACCCAAGTGAGACGCAACTGAAAATAATACGGCGGATAACGGACAAAAAGGTACATAATGTGTCAAACATGAATGCTGTGAAAATGATAGAAAAGAAAGGGCTGTAAAAAATGGATAGTAATGAAAAAAAGATTGCCCTGGTGACGGGCGGTTCCAGAGGCATTGGTGCCGCCATAGCGCTGGAAATATCTAAGAATTATCATGTAATTATTAATTACAACAGCAATGGAGAAAAAGCCCAGGAGCTGGCAAACCGTATAATTGAGATGGGCGGCAGTGCGGAGATTATAAGGGCCGATGTGTCCAAAGAAGAAGAAGTGACGGCAATGTTCCGCCATATCAAGAATACCTACAAAAACCTGCACTTGCTGGTAAACAACGCAGGTATTACGGCGGATGGTTATGTGATGACCATGAGCCTGGAAACATGGAACAAGGTAATTAACACCAACCTTACGTCGGTGTTTTTGTGCACGCGTGAAGCCCTAAAAATTATGTACAATGCCAAGACCAAGGGCAAAATAATTAATATGGCATCTGTAAGCGGCGTGATGGGACATGGTGGCCAGGCAAATTACAGCGCGGCAAAGGGCGGCGTTGTGGCCTTAACAAAAAGCATTGCCAAGGAAGTGTCAGATTATGGCATAACCGTAAATGCCATTGCCCCGGGCTTTATTGAGACTGACATGGTAAAAAAAGTACCAAAAGCCACGGTGGATAATGTTATAAACAGCATACCCATAAAGCGGGTTGGCAAAGCGGAGGAAGTAGCCAAATTTGCCGCCTATCTGGCCGGAGATGATGCGGGATATTTTACCGGCAAGGTGTTTACAATTGACGGCGGTATGATTATATAATGCTATTTCTTTTTAATCATAGACATATTTTGCACGAGACGCGAATGTGAGCATAACAGCCGCACGTATTTTGTGCGGCGAACTTGCGAACGTTTATAAGCGGCTAGCAAAATATGTCAACCCTGGACAAGAAATAGTATAAATACATAATATATATTTTTTAAGGAGGCACCATTAACCATGAGTGTAAAAGAACAAATTAACCAAAGAGACCAACTGTGCCAGTCTATCAGAGAGATTATTGTAGACAGGCTTATGCTTGATATACCCGCCGACTTTATCAGCAACGACCAACCCCTTGTTGGTCGCGGCTTGGAGCTGGATTCTATAGACAGCCTGGAAATATCCGTTGCCGTTAATATGGAAATGGACGTTACCATAACAGACGAAGACAGCGCAACCATTTTTAGCTCTGTAAACTGCCTGGCGGACTTTATTGAAAAAGCGCGCAGGGAGGCGGCGGACCAATGAGCCAATATAATCACCAGTGGATAAAAAACAAACTGCCCCACCGCTGGCCTTTTTTGCATGTGGATAGGGTGACAAAAATAGGCAAACAAAGCATAGAGGGGTATAAAAACGTATCTGCGTCCGAATCTGCATTCGTAGGGCATTTTGCCGAAATATCCATACTGCCCGGTGTGCTTATTGTAGAAGCCCTGGCCCAGCTTAGCGGCATGTTTTTGCTTTCCGAAGAACCTGAAGGAGACGGGGCGGAGCTGGCATCAAAAATAGGACTGCTTACCAGCATACGCAGTTTTAAATTTATAAGAATTGTAGAACCGGGAGACCAGCTGGTTTTAAAATCCATACTTAAAGGCAGCAATGGGGACTGCTATATTTTTGCTGTTTCGGCCTATGTTGATGGCCATCAGGTGGCTGTGGGCGAATTACAGCTATTTTTACAGCAAAAGGAGGCGGTTGTTTAGTGTCCGAAGGAATAACCTTCCGGCTTTTTGAAGATGCTGACGCCGGGCAAGTTGCGGATCTTTTAAACAGAAACCGTTTTTACGCCGCCAGACACAAACACATCACAGCAGAGGATTATTTGCATATACAGCGTGGCCGCGGTGTATTGTTTTCTGTTATCGCCGTAAAAAAAGACCAAGTTATTGGCCTGGCCGGTGCTTATTTTACAGCCAACCAGCAGGTTGTGGGAGCCAACTGCATATTTATTGGCACTTTTTTGGTGGATATGCATTCTCGCCTATCGTATTCTGTGGTAATGGGGCTGTACGAAAAGCTTTTTAGAGAGCTGCTTAAGCGGGGCTACAAAGAGATACTGTCAGTTGTGGTGCCATCCAATACTCAGTCTTATTTTCTTATGTTAAAATATGGGTTCGAGCTTTTGGACGGAAAAGCAAACGACCTTGGGCGTTGGGTGTTGCACAATTATTCCCCCGCGCTTTTGCGTTTTGCCGATAAAGAAGGCATGGAAATTGACGTTGCTGAGTTTTTTTCCAATCTGCCGGTGGTAAACAAAAAAGTAGCGCTGGAGGCAAAGGGCAAAGAGATTTTTGGCGGGCGGTGTATCGAATGTGACTATAAATACCAAGGCAAAAATGTTGTTTTGCTGTTCGATATTGTTAATTACAAAATAGACGGTGTGCGGTCTTTGGGTGGTTATAAAATCTATCCGGGTTTTGAGGCTACAGGCAGATATGTGGCAGAAAATTTGGGCAAGAAGCACATTGATTTTCCGATACATATGGTTATGGAGCCTGGGTGTGGCGTGGATGATGTGCGTTATGACATATCGTTATCACCAGGCCAGACCCAGGTGATAGACTGCGGGCCGAATGTGGCGGAGCTTAAAATAAGCTTTTCCGGCGTGTGGCACAGGTTTTTTCCAAACCAACTGGAAAAACGGCAAAAACCCAAGGAGCAAATACGGTATGACCATGGGCAGTTTGCGGTATTGGTGGATCCCGACAGCGGCTTTTTGAATATAATTAGGGCCGAGGATGAGGCGGCACTTGCAAAAATATTGTGGCCGTGTGTGACTGTGCCGTATTTGGAAGGGGCGCTGGCTCCCCGTATAAAGGATTTGCAAATACAAAAGCAGGACGGCGCAATAAGCATAACCGAAAAAACGGATGCATACCAAATGACACGCCTGTGTAAGGTGCACGGGGATAAAATAACTATCACAACCACGTTAAAATGCAGTGGGGACGGGGATGATGTTGCGCCCATATCCCAGGTTTATGCGGAAAAAGGGCTGGATGGGTATGCTTTGAAGTTTGGCGATGCCGAAGAGGCTTTTGAGTGGTCTGAGACAAAACACGATGGTTATGAATATGCCGATTATGCCTTTTGGGATGCGGATCCGGAGCGTTTTGGGGGCCGTGATATTAATGGGATATCCCTGATGCAGCAAACGTCCGTTATTGGCATTGTGCCGGATAAAAAGTGCAAACCTGTCATAAATGCCCCAATGTTTACATTTTTTTTGGATTTTGACCGGAATAGGGTAACAGAGGAACAAATTATAGAGGAAATGGAAGTACATTGCAGAGTGGAGGAGATATAATGTTAAATCAAATAGACCATCTGTTTGGTGGTTTTTCGGAAGTTAAAGAAGTGCGTGGCAACCAGGTGGTTGCGGTGGCAAATGACAGACAGGTGGATTATGCCAGCATAAGAGAAAGCGTGGGCATTTTGCCAATGACGTTTACGGCGTATTATAAAATAACCGGCGATGAGGCAGAGGAAGCACTGGATAATCTGCTGACAAAAAGCGTGCAATATCTTAATTACGGCCAAAACAGGCTGTGTTATTTTCTTAAAGAAAGTGGAGAAGTTGCCGCATATGTCACCATATATAAAAATGACGAGAGCTTTATTATCGAGACCTTTGGCTGGGACACCCAGGCCGTTGAAGGTGCGCTAAAAAAAGGCAATGTGACATACGAAAAGCTGGACTACAGCTGTATTTTGCTGGAAGGTCTGAAAACAATTGAGTTTATTACCGACGAAATGGATATGACTGTGGATTATTTTGTGTATCAAGGCCACCAAGATGTGAAGTGCTTTGGCAAGGACATTATGGTTGCCCGCACGGGATATACCGGCGAATTTGGCTATAAGCTTATTGGCCCGGCGGATTATATTCTGCATATATGGGGCAATATTTTGCCGGCGCACAAGGATAAGGTTGTGGGTTATGATGCCTTTGAAATGTGCCAGTACGAAGTAAAACAGCCATTTTGGGAGCTGCCGTATCTTGCTCTGTCCAAAAACGTCTTTGAAGTGGACTATCAATGGATGGTGGACTTTAAAAAAGACACAGATTATGTGGGCAAAGACGAGCTGTTTAACACAAAATTTGCCGAGGCGTCTAAGAGGCTTATTGGGGCCTTTGGTGCGGCGGATGTGGCTATTGGCACCGATGTGGTGCTGGAAGGCGAGACAATAGGCCGGGTGGTGGAATGCAGGCTGTCCTATGGGCTGCAAAAATACATTGTGATGCTGTTTGTTGATAAAAAATACGCCCATGCAAACATTGTTATGGAAGCAGGAGGCCAACAGCTGCAAACGGTGTCTGCCCCATATGTATTCCCCGCAAGCTGGTACGCAAGGAGATGATGACAATGAAAAATGACCGCATTGTTATAACGGGTATGGGGGTTGTGGCCTGTAACGGGCGCGACCCTGACGAACTTACAAAAAACGTAAATGCCAATATAAGCGGCATTAAAGAATGCACCCGCCATGATATGTCTGGGCTTAAAAGCCAGCTGGCGGGGCAGATAGATTACGACAGGCTGTATGAGGTTTTGCCTAATGAGGACGATGTGGAAAAAACCATATATCTGGCGTATTATGCAGCGCAGCAAGCTATAGCGGAAGCGGGCATAGATTTTGCTGCCGAGGGCAAAAACGTGGCTATTGTGCTGGGTAGTCTTTTTGGTGGCTTTAACACATCGGTATATGTGCACGAGGAGTTTTTAAAAGACTCTAAATTGACGGATATAGATATTAGCACCTTTGAGTACTTCAGCCCATGCAGCATACCCAGCTATTTGTCAAAAAAGTTCGGCATAAAGGGCGCAAAAATTGTGGTAAGCAATGCATGTGCATCCGGCGGCAGTGCCGTGGGCATGGCATATGACCTTATACGCAGCGGTCTGGCGGATATGGCCATTGCCGGCGGGGCGGACGAGCTTAACCGCCTGTCATTGGCCGGGTTTAACAGTCTGGGGGCCTTAAACCCCAACAACTGCACGCCATATACCAATAGCGTTGGCATAAACATTGGCGAAGGTGCCGGGGTTTTTGTGCTGGAAAAGCTGTCGGATGCCCAAGAGCGCGGAGCCAAGCCTCAGGTTGAAATTGTGGGGTATGAGTTAAGCAGCGACGCTTTTCACATTACCTCGCCGGATCCTAATGGTGATGGGGCATACCGCACCATGAAGGCCGTGCTGGAGCGTAACAATATAACCGTGGACGAAGTATCATATGTAAACGGCCACGGCACCGGCACCAATGGCAACGATTCTTCCGAAACAAAATCTGTAAAGCGGCTGTTTGCCGACAGCGGTATAGATGGCAAACTTATAAGCAACAAGGGTGTTGTGGGACATTGTATGGGTGCTGCTGGGGCGGTGGAGCTTTTTGTGGCGGCCAGGTCTGTTGTGGACGGCATGATACCGCCCACGTACCATGGCGAAAAGCAAAAAGAGCTGGCGGGCATAGAAATTGTTAAAGAAGCCACGCCGGACCCATGTTCCTTTGTGCTGTCCAATTCCTTTGCTTTTGGCGGCAACAATATAACCGTGGGCATATCCGCCCCGGGGCATTTTGATGCCGGACAATTGGACAATGAGATGCTGGATGATGATGTGGTAATTACCGGCATTGGCTGTGTGGGTAACAAACATACGTCTTTTGAGGAATATATAGCCCTGCTGGCAAAGGGCGACACGGAATTTTTGGCTAATGAGGAATATCAAGGCAAATATGCATCCGTATACCACGGCATGGTGCCGGAGTACGACTATCGCCGCTATATGTCGCCGGATTTTTTCAGAAAAACCGACCTTATAAGCAAGTTTTCACTTGTGTCATCCGTGGGCGCCATGAAAGATGCTGATTTAAAAGTAACACGGGCCAACGAAGACCGCATTGGTCTTGTGTACGGCACGGGTACGGGGCCTATATCCACCATAGAAAAACTTAACCTGGACATTGTGCAAAAAGGTCTGCCGGGAATGAACGCCTTTTTCTTCCCCAACAGCGTGTGCAATGCTGCGCCGGGATATATAACCATGAACAGCCGCATAAAAGGCACCACCATTACCATAAACTGCGGCGGGGCTACATTTGCATCCAGCGTGCTGTATGCCAAAATGATTTTGCAGCAAAACAAGGCGGATTATGTGATTGTTACAGTGGCGGATGATTACAACGAGATATATCACGCCGCGTATGACCGCATAGGTCATTTGCACAAGACCAGCCGTATTGAAGAATTTTTTGGCCAGCAAAACACCACGATACTATCGCCGGGCAGTGTGTCTGTTATGATGGAGCGCAAGCAAACAGCCGCCGAGCGTGGAGCAAAGGTGTACGCCAAGGTTTTGGGCGGTGTGCTGACGGGCAGCCGCTCCGGCGAAAAAAATGCGGCATATACGGCCAATGCTATGTATGAGACTTACGAAGCCACCCTAGCGGCGGTTAATTTGACAGAAAGTGATATTGACGTGTATTTTTCTGCCAATGCAGGGCGGCGTTCTACAGATGCCATGGAAAAGCAGGGCGTTATAGACAGGCTGGATAAAACCATTGTCTCCTCCGCCCGCCAGTTTAGCGGCACAAATGCCGCGTTGGTGCCGGCCTATTCTGCCCTTTCTGCTGTTGCAGCCTTTTCCGGTGCGCCGGTATATGATATTTTAAATGGCGGTGTGGCTCAAAACGATCGGATAAATAACGTGATGATAGCGTCCCATGCCTTTGATGAGACTTTTAGCAATCTCGTTATATGCAGGGCCTAGTTCCTATAAAGGAGTTGTTGCGTTATGTCGGTTTTAAAAACCGTGGATGTATTAAAATCTTACCAAGGAAATATGGTTTTGCATGGCGTTAGCCTGACTGTGGAAGAAAAAGAAATATACGGCCTGCTAGGCCCCAATGGGGCAGGCAAAAGCACATTTCTTAATATTATTGTAAACCTTATTACAGATTATGCGGGATTTGTGGAGCTTTTTGGCCGTGATGCCAGCAAAGAAAGCTTAAACAACATCGGTTTTGTCCCGCAGGATTTGGCTATATACGAAGATTTAAGCGCCCAACAAAATGTTAGGTTTTTTGGCAGTTTGTATAAGCTAAAGGGTGACGAGCTGGAAAAAAGATGCGAAGAAGCCCTTAAAATGGTGGGTTTGTGGGAACACCGCAAAAGAAAACCCGCGGAGTTTTCCGGCGGCATGAAGCGCAGGCTTAATATTGCCTGTTCTATCGTACACAACCCGCGGCTTATTATTTTGGACGAGCCTACCGTGGGTATAGACCCCCAAAGCAGAAATTACATACTGGAATCTATAAAAACCCTAAACAACCAGGGCGCCGCCATTATATACACCAGCCACTATATGGAAGAAGTTGAGGCTATTTGCAGCAAGGTGGCCATAATTGACGCCGGGCGCATTGTGGAAAATGGGACCATATCACGCATAAAAGAAAAGCACCAAAAAAACAATTGCTATGAATGTGTGCTGGAAAGGGGAAAGAGTGTGCACGACATCTTCCCCGAAGAACTTATTGCCGACATTGCCGTTACAGACAGCAAAACCGTGGTTAATTTTACCCGAGATTTTGCCCTAATAGAAGACGTAATGGCCTTGGTGACGGACAAAAAGGCTCTGGTAAGCATAGGCAAGCATCGCCCTAATTTAGAGGATATATTCTTGACCATCACCGGCAAGGCTTTAAGGGATGGTGATAGCTGATGCTGCGGCTTATCCGTATTAGCTTTTCATTAAGCATAAGAGAGGTGCGCAACATTGCCTTTATGCTTATTTTACCCTTGTTGCTTACGCTTATTTTGGGCATTGCCCTGGCAACGGTCTTTGACAGCGAAAACGACAATGCCATGGCGGCGTCTGTATGGTTTTATTATATAGAGGATTCTGACAGCGGAGACAGGTTGCGGGATTTTTTAGAGGAGTATCACCACAGGCTTAATATGGTGATGACCCACGAAGCCGACAGAGACACAGCCATAGATGGGGTGTCGCGCCGTGACGCGGATGCGTATTTAATTTACGCGGATGGGGTTATAACCATCTATCAAAACGAGCACGCGTCACAATCTACCCGCTGGCTAGAGATAGTTTTTGGAAACTATATGATGCGGGTGGGGATAATTGACGAAATAGTGGAATACAGCGCAAACATTGACCTTTTGCTGTTTATACGGGATATGGGCATGGATTTGGGCAGCTATGTAGAACTGCTGCAAATAGAAACCATACGCCAGCCCGATGCCATAGGATATTACGCAATTGCCATGATAACCCTTACAAGTGTATATTCCATGGTGGTACTCATTTTATCCCTTAGTGCCGAAAGGCGACGGGGCACCATGAAAAGATATTTGCTGGCGGGCAAGACGTTGTTTTCCTTTCTTTTCAGTAAGTCTGTAAGCATCACTCTAACCCTGCTGTCAAAACTGACCTTTATCATGCTGTTTAATACCTTTGTGTATAGGGTAGAATTTGGCGGCTTTGGCACATGGGTTACTGTCCTTGTGGTTACGGTGGTTTTTACCTTTGCCGTTACCCAGTTTGCGTCAATACTGTGCCTTGTTTTCAAAAACCTTACCGCTCTTGTTGTGGCAGTTAATGTGGCATTTATACCGACTGTGTTGTTTTTAGGCGGGGCATATTTGGGATATCACATGCTTATTGACATGGGCATGGGTGATATCATCGTGTTTTCGCCGGTATATCATTTAAACAGAGGATTTTTTGACGCCATATACCTAAACAGTCATGACTATATCAGGCAGTTTACGTTGATTGTGGCCGCCGCCGCCGCATTTATAGTGGCTGTTAACTTCATTTTATCGAAATGGAGGGGAAATTCGTGGGTACAATAATCATTTGCAAAAGGATAATGCAGCAGGCCTACAGAAACAGGATTTTGTTTATTTTGGCCCTGGTGCCTATTGTGGCCTTTGGCATAACCGTGCTAATTTCTCTTCCCGGCAACCGCATTATTACCATTGGCATTATTGACGAAGACCAAACCCCGCTGTCTGCGGCTTTTGTGCAGATGATTGACCAAAGCGACTCTTTTAGACTGCGCACGGCCATTGGGGATGTATATGAAATGCTGGAGGCCATGCGCAACCAAGATATTTCCATAGGTATGAGGATTAACGCCGGTTTTTATGAAAATTTAGATCAAGCGGGCTCTGTGGAGTTGTTTCAGACCCACGACATACAGACCTTTGTGCTGGTAGAGCTGTATCTTAACAGCAGCATAGACAATCTTATTTTGCTTAAAATGGCAACGGCGGACGAAGCCGAGCTTACTGCAGAGCTTATGCGCCACATTGCCGCCGAAACAGTGCTTATTACCGAACTAGAAAACGAAAGAGCCCGCGGGGTGTTTTCGGCCACGGCATTTGGTTTTTTGATGATGTTTATGCTGTTGGTGTCTGTGTTGTCATCAAAACTTATCGCCGACGACCGCTTTACCCTTACCATTCGACGCATTTTTTTGGCCCCGGTGCCTAAGTTGTCATATGTTATGGCTGCCTTTTTATCCAACTTTATTTTTCAGCTGATACAGATTGTAATTATCATAATCATCAGCATGGCGGTGGGTTTTGTGTTTTCTGTGCCTATGTACGCCTTGGCGGTGCTGTTTGTTGTTTTTTCGGTTTTTGCCGGCTTCTTTGGGCTATGGATAGGTTTTGTGTCCAAAAACGTCAACCAAATGATTATAACATCCCAGATGTTTATATTGCCGGGCACGTTGTTAAGCGGTACGTTCTTTCCGTTTAACATTATGCCCGAATGGCTGCAAAGGGTTGCGTATATCTTTCCGCAGACATGGGTAACACAGGCCACATATATCTTTGACGGCAGCTTTTTAACCCCGTATTTTGCGGGTATGTTGGGGTATTACATACTGCTTTGCGGGGCTGTTGTCATGTATTTGTTGTGGATATTTAAAAAGAAAAAGGTCGCAAGTTTTTACTAAAAAAACACCGTACATGTGGGTTTCGTTATCCGCTTGTATAATAGACCTGTTCGTAAACTGCTTCACACAATTTTTTTCGCTTAATGCTATCGCAATGCAAAGAGCAAAGAACGCGTTGCTGTTGCTCCAACATTTTTGCTTCGCAAAAATGACGCTCAAAAATTGGTTAAGCAAGGTTTACGAACAGATCTAATACATATGTAACGAGAGGGGTAAGTGAACATGCAAATTGAAAAAATCCGCGCCCTTGCGGCACTTATGAACGAAACGGGACTGCAAGAGCTGCATCTGGAAGAAGAGGGGAGCAAGATTGCCTTAAAACGCCCGCAAATGGGCGCAAGCACAGATATTGCTGCCCAAAGCGCAATGGCACAAATAGCCAGCACAACGTTGGAAGCACCTGCCGCGCCAATATTAGATACAAGCGGCACAACAGTGGTGTCGCCAATGGTGGGTGTGTTTTATTCATCACCGTCCTCCAGCGAACCTCCTTTTGTCAGTGTGGGCAAGGCTGTAAAGGCCGGAGATGTGCTATGCATCATAGAGGCCATGAAGCTGATGAACGAAATTACGGCTGAAACCGACGGCATTATCACCGAAATCTTCCCTCACAACGGCCAAATGGTGGAATATGACCAGCCGCTGTTTAAGATGGGGAGGGGAGTGTAAATGTTCTCCAAACTGCTTATTGCAAACCGCGGGGAAATTGCGGTGCGCGTTATACGTGCCTGTAAAGAAATGGGCATTGCCACGGTGGCTGTGTATTCCAAAGCGGACGAAGATGCTCTGCATGTGTCTTTGGCGGACCAAAGCGTGTGTATTGGCGGACCATATGCCAAGGATAGCTATCTTAACGCATCGCGCATTATTTCCGCCGCGCTGGCTACCGGTGCCCAGGCCATACATCCCGGATACGGCTTTTTATCAGAAAATGCCGAATTTGCCAATCTGTGCAAAGAACACGGGCTGGTTTTTGTGGGCCCAAACCCGGATGTTATAGACCAAATGGGCGACAAAGACAAAGCACGGGCCATTATGGAAAAAGCCGGTGTGCCTGTTATACCCGGCAGCGGCATTTTGGCAGACATAGACGAAGCAAAGGCCGAGGGCCAGCGCATTGGCTACCCATTGCTTATAAAAGCCCGCGCTGGCGGCGGCGGCAAAGGCATACGCCTTGTGTCTGATGCAGACAGCCTGCCCGGTGCATATTCTGCCGCTATAGAAGAAGCCAAACAGGCCTTTGGTGACGGTGGCCTGTATATGGAAAAATACCTGACCCGTGTAAAACACGTAGAGGTGCAGGTTATAGCTGACGAACACGGCAATGTGGTGGCCCTGGGGGAAAGGGAATGCTCTGTACAGCGCAACAATCAAAAACTTGTGGAAGAGGCCCCTTCGGTAGCACTTACGCCTGCCGTGCGCAAAAAAATGTTTGACACCGCCATTATGGCGGCAAAATATGTGGGATATGCCAACGCCGGCACAATAGAGTTTTTGCTGGAAGGCGAAAATTTTTACTTTATGGAGATGAACACCCGCCTGCAAGTGGAGCATCCCGTGACCGAAATGGTGACAGGGGTGGACATTGTAAAATGGCAGATACGCATTGCCGATGGCATACCCCTTGGTTTTACCCAAGATGATGTGGCCTTGGCGGGCGCATCAATAGAATGCCGCATAAACGCCGCAAGCACCGGCGTGGTTAAGTTTTTCCATGCTCCCGGCGGCCCTAATGTTAGGTTCGACACGGCCCTGTATCAGGGTTATATCGTGCCGCCTTATTACGATTCTATGCTGGGCAAGCTTATTGTACACGCCTCAACCCGGGAAGATGCCATACGCAAGATGCTGGCGGCTTTGTCGGAGCTGGCTATTGACGGTGTTGCCTGTAATATTGACGAGCAAATTATGATTATAGACAGCTGGGCTTTTCGCTCCGGACAATATTACACCGATTTGAAAGTAGATGAAATGGGCGAGCAGGTGATATAAAGTGAAAATAGACGGATTGTTTAGAAAAACCAGAAATATACCGGAAGACGGTGGGCGCACGGATATGCCGGTTGCTCAATGCCCGATAAACACCCACCCCTGTCCAAAGTGCTCTTTTTCCAACCTGCATGGAGATTTGGCCGGACGTTTTTACGTATGTGTCTGTGGCCATCATTTCCGTATGGGCGCACGGCAGCGTATAGAATTTATAACCGACCCCGGCACCTTTGAGGAAGTGGACGCCGCTATGGAAAGCAGCGATGTGCTGACCTTTCCCGGCTATGCAGAGAAGCTCAACCAAGCGCAAAAGGCTTCCGGCGAAAAAGAAGCCGTTGTTACAGGCCGCGGGCAAATATGCGGCCATGGGGTGATGCTGTTTGTTATGGATTCAAATTTTATGATGGGCAGCATGGGTACTGTCGTGGGCGAAAAAATAACCCGCACATTTGAAATTGCAACGCAGGAAATGCTGCCTGTGGTTGGTTATACTGTGTCCGGTGGTGCCAGAATGCAGGAGGGCATACTGTCCCTTATGCAAATGGCAAAGGTGTCCGGGGCGGTTAAACGCCACAGTGATGCGGGCTTGCTTTATCTCACGATACTTACAGACCCCACAACAGGCGGCGTTACGGCAAGTTTTGCCATGCAGGGGGACATTATTTTGGCGGAGCCGGGAGCATTGATAGGCTTTGCCGGGCCAAAGGTTATTGAACAAACCATTGGCGAAAAATTGCCTGATGGTTTCCAAAGGGCGGAATTTTTGCTGGGCCATGGTTTTGTGGACAAACTTTCGGCCCGCAATGTGCAAAAGGCGCAAATTTGCAATCTTTTGAGCTTGCACAGCGGGAGGTGCCAAACATGAGCACAGCATACGAGCATGTAAAAGCCGCCAGGGCCAAGGACAGGCCTACCGGCGTGCATTTTATTAATACTGTTGTTACAGATTTTGTAGAATTGCACGGCGACAGGCGTTTTGCCGACGATGCCGCTGTGGTAGGCGGAATAGGCCGCCTAAAAGATATGCCTGTGACGGTTATTGCCCTGGAAAAAGGGCAGGATATAAAAGACAAACTGCGCCGCAACTTTGGTGCCGCCAATCCGGAAGGATACCGCAAGGCCCTACGCCTTATGAAACAGGCCGAAAAATTTGGCCGCCCCGTCATTTGCTTTGTTGACACTGCCGGTGCTTTTCCTGGTGTGGGCGCCGAAGAACGTGGCCAGGGACAGGCCATTGCGGAAAATCTTCTTGAGATGATGACATTAAAAGTGCCCACCATATCCATAATTATCGGCGAAGGGGGCAGCGGCGGTGCAATAGCCCTGGCCGCTGCCGACCGGGTGTGGATGATGGAGCGGGCCATATATTCTGTCATATCCCCGGAGGGCTGCGCCAGTATTTTGTGGAAAGACGCGGGCAAAGCCGCCGAGGCCGCCGAATCCCTACGCCTTACATCAGAAGACATGCACAGGCTTGGTGTTGTGGAGCGGGTTATTGCCGAAGGTGAAACGGCCATGGCCGAGCTTAAAGATGATTTGTACGGGGCCGTTAGTGAACTGTTGGCCCTTGATGTGGATGCCAGGCTGGATGCCAGATATCAGCGATTTAGAAAGTTTGGGGAAAATTTATAAATTTTTTGCATGACGTGAATATTATTTTGTAGGGGCGGATTCCATATCCGCCCGAAAATATTTAATTCAAACCGGAGAACCCACACATGAGCCAAAATAAACTATCCCTGCGCGACATATGCCTCGTTGGCATTTTTGTCGCCAAAATTGTGGCAATATCTCAACTTGCCATACCCTTGGCTGGTGGTGTGCCTATCACCTTGCAAACCTTTGTCATCCCCTTTACAGGGGCTGTGTTGGGGGCAAAAAGGGGGGGCGCTTGCAGCACTTATTTATGTATTGCTTGGGGCCGCTGGGTTGCCGGTGTTCGCGCATTTTCAAGGCGGTTTGCACGTGATATTAGGGCCAACAGGAGGCTACATTTTGTCATACCCCCTTATGGCCTTTATTGCTGGTTTTTTTGCTGACAAAAATAACAGGCCTCTGCTTGCGCTGGGCCTATTTTTTGGCTTTGCGGTTTGCTTGGCTATTGGCATGTTGCAATTTGCTCTCATCCTTGGTCATGACCTGCAAACCGCATTTCTTCTGGCCGTGGCTCCGTTTATTCCGGTAGAAGCACTAAAAATGGCCGCGGTGTTTATAACAGCCCCAATTATACGGAACCTATACAACACAAGGAGATAGCGCATGGCGGATATACTATCAACAGATCTTATAGCTCCATTTATCCCGCCTGGTGCCCTGTGTTCACGGCTAATTGTGCTGGACCAGGTGGATTCCACAAACACACACCTAAAGCGGCTGGCCACAGAGGGGGCCGAACACGGCACAATTGTGGTGGTCGACAGTCAAACAGCCGGCCGAGGCCGCGCGGACCGCAGCTTTCATTCGCCGGCGGGCCGTGGTGTGTATTTTAGCATACTTTTTCGTCCGGATGTGGAGCTTGCCGGGGTCACGGCCATTACGGCTTTTTCCGCGGTGGCTGTATGCCGGGCAATTGAAGCGGCCTGTGGCATCGCGCCTCAAATTAAGTGGGTTAATGATCTTGTAATAGACGACAAGAAACTTTGTGGGATACTTACGGAATCAAGCGTGAGCAATAGCGGCAGATATTATATTATTGGCGTCGGGATAAATGTCCATCATGGCCCGACAGATTTTCCGGAAGAACTGCAAGGCACAGCCACGTCCCTGGCTATGCACACAACTTGCCCAATCCAACGAGCCAGACTTATCGCGGAGCTTATCGGCGCATTTTCCAATATGTATCAGGCGTTACTTACGAACCCGGCCCCATATATAGCGTGCTACAAAGAGCTTTCCGCCTGTATCGGCCGCAATATTTATGTATATCAAAATAACCTGCGCCGTGCCGCCCATGCCCTTGGCATTAATGATGATTGCGGCCTGCATGTGCGTTACGAGGATGGCACGGAAGAGATGCTGCAATACGGCGAAACCTCTATCCGAAAGACATAGTCGTCTAACTTTTACTTTCACAACAAAACAGCCGCCATATGGCCGGATGACTCTTCAATGAGCCTTTGCCGGTATGTGGCGGCTGTATGCTTTTATTTACTGCTTTTTGCTTTTCTATGGGGCATCTATTTTGCTTGCCGCTTGTTGCTTTATAACAACTTTTCGCGCCTAACATCATCTACCGCCACATAGTTTTTGTTCTTTTTTATTGTTTTTTATTATTTTTATCTAATATTTGCCCGTGTCCACACCTCATTACCTGCCTCATTCACATAAAAGTCATGTGTTATGGAAGCTTCCATGATGTCATAGAAGGCCCAATGAGCGGCAGATGTGTCGGTGAAGATCACCGCGCTACCTATAATTGC
>Ga0123355_10006487_pt1 | contig 17348 bp, 12 predicted proteins | sample TergutEmb28metaG_3_FD_89872 | JGI IMG/M metagenome (GOLD analysis project Ga0123355, IMG submission 89872) | Embiratermes neotenicus P1 segment gut microbial communities from Petit-Saut dam, French Guiana - Emb289 P1 | ecosystem: Host-associated > Arthropoda: Insects > Digestive system > Gut ...
CGCCTTTGATGAAGAACTGCAAGCTTACCAGTTAATACTTGGTACATTTTCAGAAAATGGCGATTCATTTATCTTCCAAGCCCATACAAGTAGCCTATATAGCGTGATTGTAAGGGAAGAAGTCATTGCAGAACCAGAACCAACCATTACACCAGAACCTACAACGCCACATATTATTGAACCTGCACCACCATCAATAGTTCTGCGTTTTGTAATAGGTGAAATGGAATATACCATCAACAGCGTCCCCCTAATAAGCGACGTGGCTCCTTTTATTGATGAAGTTAATCCACAAACACATCGGACAATGCTCCCTCTGCGAGTACTGGCCGAAGGCTTAGGCAAGGAAGTCTATTGGATAGAAGAAACACGCACAGTCTTGATTTCTACAAGCACCGCACAACTAACCCTTTCAATAGATGTTCCACTACCCGATAGCATGGGAATGCCCGTAATCATTAATGGACGTACCTTTGTTCCAGCAAATTATGTAATAAGTCAATTGGGAGCAACCATTTATTGGGACTATGAAAATGGTGCCGTATATATTTATCAGTAGTGTGTTTTATCTCATGTTGTGCATCAAAATAGGGCTGTCCTTGTTATATAAAACAAGGCAGCCCCTTTTTGCATAGGGAGTTTTTACAACTATTGATGACTGCAATTAGGCTACAATAGGGCGTTTTCTTTTAGTGGGAACACGCTCTAATTGTTATGGAGCATTGCTACCTATAACAACTACAGCAAGATTGAAAGTAGTAACTGTTACAGTTTCTGCCACTTCGTCGTATACGGCAGGAATGCTTTGTCTTTCGCCAGCATCATCTATAAGCCATGCTACTACTGGGAATGGGCCTTCAAATGGAATGGTAACAGTGACAGTACCATCAAAGTTTGTAATAACTTGTGTACCTCTTTGAACTGAAACTCTGAAAGCTTGCTCGCCGCTTGCAATGGCACTACGTTGTGCAACTGTTAATCCCGTAGCTGGAACTACAGAAATCACAATATTACCAGAACCTTGTCGGAGTATGGAATTAATGGCTACAGTGTCCAAGGTAACGGTACCATTTGGCAGACGAATTTCTATATCAAGGTCTGCTGCCGCAAAGCGTACCAACGCAAAAGTTGTCATACTTACAGTTGATACAGTTTCAGTTGTTTGGGAGAAATCAAATACGACTTTATTATCTACTGCGTTAGCAATAATTCGGTTTACAGCACCAATAGTCACGTTAATGTTCGCCTGTGCATTTGTAACACCAGTATTGATAGAAATTCCGCCAGCATTAACAGGAACGAGAGTTCTTACTTGTGCTGTACGTAAGCGTGGTGTTACTACATTTCCTGAACGCCATGTTGTAGTTGCCGAACCGCCGCCACCTCCAACAAAACTGCCGCCAGGTGGTTGCTGTGGGGGTTGAGGCTGGTGAGGAGGTTGAGTCGGTGGGTCTGTAGGAGGTTGAGTCGGTGGGTCTGTAGGAGGTTGAGTCGGTGGGTCTGTAGGAGGTTGAGTTGGTGGGTCTGTAGGAGGCTGAGTTGGTGGGTCTGTAGGAGGCTGAGTTGGTGGGTCTGTAGGAGGCTGAGTTGGTGGGTCTGTAGGAGGTTGAGTCGGTGGGTCTGTAGGAGGTTGAGTCGGTGGGTCTGTAGGAGGTTGAGTTGGTGGGTCTGTAGGAGGCTGATTCGGTGGATTTGGACTAGTGAGACTACCAGAATCGGCACTCATAAATAAATATGAAATCCCGCCTGGAAACTGACCCATACCAAGGAACCTATGCTCAGGTGACAAAATGTAATTGCGATGACCGTCTGAATTCATCCAGCCATTTACAACTTCTTCTGCCGACATGGTTCCACCGCTAAACCAATTTCCACCAGTCCAGCGCAAATTCCCACCAAATGCTGCGGCTACATCACGCGAGGTACCATATGGTCCAAAAGTATGCGAGCCTGTATAAAGTCCTCTCAAGTCATTGGCTTGTTGCGCAAAATAGCGAGCTGCCGCCATCAAGGAATAATCTACTGCTACTGGTTCAAGGCTACGGCTTGCCCGTTCGATATTAACAAGCCTTAAAACTTCCAATTCTACAGCAGTTGGGCCTCCATTAGCAAAGTAATCAGCGATCCATGCTTGCCTTTCTTCATCTGTTAACCTTCTGTCTGGCAAAGGTGTTCCAGGTATCCATGGTGGGGCAACAGGAGGTTGAACTGGTGGGTCTGTAGGAGGCTGAACTGGTGGGTCTGTAGGAGGCTGAACTGGTGGGTCTGTTGGCTGTTGAGTCGGATCTTCATCTACAACCAGAGTGAACGCTTGAGACTCTACGCCAGCAATCGTAAAGGTCAACGAATGATTTCCTGCGGGCACATTATCAGCAACATCAATATTCACTTGGGTCGTATTAACATATACAGTATTTGTACCATCACCTGTCCGTGTTGTGGACAAAGTTATACCAGTGACACCACTAGGAAGATTCAATTCGATGGTTCTTCCGCGTCTCACATTTTCTGTTACAAGTGTAAACGAAGCAATACCAGCATAGCCTTCAGTTATTGAGCCATCCTGTGGGGAAACTGAAACAATACTCATTACTGGCAATGGTGGCAATGATGGAAGTGGACAAGTACAATCAACAGCCACAGTTCCAAACATCTGGGTACCATAGGAGTTATTAAAACCCATGCCGCCGGGGGCTACTGTTACAACGCCTGCACCAAAACTAGTGAAATTTGAATTTAATATACTTTCCCTATGGCCAGCAGTGGAGTTCATCCAACCAGTCACATAACTTTGAGCGGTAATGTTTGCCACTTGCCAGTTGATTTTGGTACCTAAGTTTTCGCCCCAAAAGGAATTACCTTGCGAAAACATTTGTAGAATTACGTCAAACTGACCGTAAACTGGGCTAGCATGAGCAAAATACTGTAAGTCCATCATTTCCTGTGACTTAAAGCGTGCCGCCATAAACAAATCGCGGTTTAATGCCAACGGTGGCAATCCATAGATTTCTCTTTCAAGATTTGTAAGTCTCCAAATCTCTAATTCTATAGGAGATATACAGCCACTTGCACAGAAGTCGTCGCGCCATGCTAGAAGCTCATCTGCATCAAGCGGTCTGTCGTCTGGCAAAGGCATTCCGGGTACCCATGGCGCATTAAATGGCACAAACTCCATCATTGCTACTGCAAATGCTTCTTCGCCAAGAATTGGATATTCTTCGTCGATTTCATCTTCGTAATCAGCATCATCTTCATACTCAGGTGTTTCTGCGTAATCGGAATCTTCTTCATGCTCAGGAACTTCTGCGTAGTCGGAATCATCTTCATGCTCAGGAACTTCTGCGTAATCAGAATCTTCTTCATGCTCAGGAGCTTCTGTGTAATCAGAATCATCTTCATACTCAGGTGCTTCTGTGTAATCGGAATCATCTTCATATTCAGGAACTTCTGTGTAATCGGAATCATTTTCACACTCAGGTGCTTCTGAGTAATCGGAATCATCTTCATACTCAGGAACTTCTGCGTAGTCGGAATCATCTTCATACTCAGGAACTTCTGCGTAATCGGAATCATCTTCATACTCAGGTGCTTCTGAGTAATCGGAATCATCTTCATACTCAGGAGCTTCTGCGTAATCGGAATCATCTTCATACTCAGGAGCTTCTTCAGATTCGGAAGTTTCGTCGCTATCAGAGGTAGTATCGTTGTCGGTAACTTCGTCGCTATCAGAGGTAGTATCGTTGTTGGTGACTTCATCACTATCGGAGGCAGTATCGTTGTCGGTAACTTCGCTACTATCGGAATTGGTATCGCTTTCAGAAACTTCGTTGTTGTCGGAATCTGATTCATTGCTACTGGAGCTGGATTCACTGCTAGATTCCTCTACTACACTAGAACCTTCCGCACCATTGTTGGAGGATTCTGTCTCATTAGAGGGCTCCTCGTTGGTATTCTGTACTTCTGATACAACATAAGTATGGCCATAATCTATGGCAAAAACAGTACCAGAAGTCCACAATGACATTACCAATGTTAATGCCAAAAATAAAGCTAAACTTTTTTTCTTCATTCTTGATTCCTTTCCAAAATCGTATAGTGCCTCTTTGCACCATAACACATCAAACCAACTGAAATAAGGAACCCAAACGGTAACATAGCAGCATACCACAAGCAAACTGCTACCAAACTTATGTAAATACTCCAAATGTCACGCCTGTAAAAATCTCCTTACTTCAGCATATTTGAAGATGATATTTTAATGCCCGCCATATTTTTGTAAATCCTGCTGCAATGTTCCCTCCCCTATGCTAAACAATTAACAGGTCAAACAATCTAAATTACAAAAACGGTGGTATAGGCAAAAAAATAATACAAAGATGACCATTCAATTATATGACAATTGAAACTTCATTGTCAACGAAGCGAAAAAGATAACATGAATCAACAAAATCCGAAAATTCAAGTCAATGTAGAATAAACAGAAATCAAATTTAGAAAAGCGGCACAGGGACTTTCCCCATGCCGCTTCATTATTGCACAAAATTACTTATAGCGTGCTGCCTGTCCTGTAGAGTTTGTTGTATTTGTCTTGTTTGTTGTATTCGCTTTGTTTACTTTAGCTGCTGGATTTACTTTGTTGTCCTTAGGCGCAGGTGTTACTGCCTTTGGTGCTACTACTGCCGATTTAGGTGTAACTGCTGGTTTGGGTGTAGCGGCAGGCTTAGCTTCCTTTGTAGCGGGTGCCGCAGGTGTAACTGCTGCTGGTGTAGCTACTGGTACTCTTGCAGGCTTTCTTACTGTTTCAAATTCTTGCCTGACTTCTTGTACACCGTGACCGTGGTGATTATGGGTTTGACTAGAACGCGGTGTGGAAGTGGTTATAGTGTTGGTGTTCCAACGGGTACTACGGCCACCTAAATTTTCATTTCTGCGTAAAATCGAACCTCTGCGTCTGCTTGTTTCAGAACGTGTATCTCTGCGCTCAGGTGCAGGAGGACGATTAACATTTTGACGTACTAATGTCGAGGAACGAGTTAAGGCACGTGCCGGATTAGTCCCAAGAATGCTTGCAGTCTGTTGTCTCGGTGCTTGAACTTGCACACGTTGTGCAGTTTGTTGTTGCCTTGGAGCTTGTGCTTGCAAATTTTGTGCAGTTGCTCTTGGTACTGCAACAGTTCTTACTGGCAACGGAGCTGCAATATGGGATGGTACTCCAAATCCGCTAAGTGCCCTGTGTGCAACTGGAGTTGCATGATGTGCAGTATGAGCAGAATGCGAGGCATGGGAAGTATGGTGCGTCGCTGTACTGTGAACAACATGATTATTATGGCTTGTACTACGTGTACGTGCTGTTGTATTTTTTGCCGTATGCGTTCTGTTCAAATTGCGGGTTGGTGCAGTCGAACGTGTTGTATGGTGCGTTTGTGGTGCTTTGTGAACCGGTGCAGTAGCAACCCGTGCAGTAGAACGAGTAATATTTCTAGTTGCGTTTTTATTTGTGTGACTTGCTACGGGTGTACTTGAACGGGTTACGGTGCTTCTTTCATGGGTAACACGATTAGGTGTAATACGGTTAGGACGGTTAGGATTTTCACCTGTATGAAGCGCGTTTCTAGTTGGAACACGTGGTACTGTTCTTAAATCCGTACTTGTTGTACTACGTGTAGTGTCACGTAATTCTGTACGCACTGTACTATTAGGGCGCGCAACGCCAGTGGAACGAGTAATACCATCTGAATGACGGGTTAAGTCGCTAGTATTGCCAATTCCATCTGTGCGACGTACACCATCAACACGGGCAATGCCATCTGTGCGATGAGTTAATCCATCAACACGGCCAATACCATCATTACGGCGAGTTACACCATCGACACGACCGATACCATCGTTGCTACGAGTTACACCATCAACACGAGTACCATCCAAATGACGAGTTACACCATCATTACGACGAGTTACGCCATCAACGCGGCCTGTACCATGATTACGAGTTACGCCATCAGTACGACCTACACCATGATTACGAGTTACGCCATCGGTACGACCTACACCATGATTACGGTGGGTTACGCCATCAACACGGCCAGTCCCGGGGGTAATTCTATCTACACCCCGCTCAATTCCGCGGGTCATACGTTCTGCCCCACGTTCGGCACCATTAATTGCAGGGCGTACAATTCCACGATTATGATTTGTTCCAATTGCCCTGTTTACTCTAGTATCTGTGTTGCGATTAACTGTTTGAGTAAGCCGTTCCCCGTTACGGTTACCATGGTTATTTTCTGGAACATTGTTTGCACATCCTGTTACTACCACCATACCGGCGATTGTACCAGAAACAATAATCTTCCTCCAATTGTGTTTCATCTTCAACTTCTCTCCCATTCTATATCTGAAACCTACTTATCAAATTATCAAAGCAAAAGTTTCAAAACATACCCTCAAAAAAAAATAGAACTGCGGGCTTTTGTGATTCCGAATTTTTTAACTTTCAAAATTCGTTCTCACTTGCCTCGCAATTCTATTTTGAGCAAAACGGAAGAATAAATACTGTGAAACCACTGGTACATCGGCATAAAGGTGGGCAATTTTCAAATTATCTCCAAATTAGTATGTATTCACACTAACTAGACCTCTTCTGAACGCACTATTGCGAATATACCCTAAATACTGTCCCATCATTTTGCGCGCTTTCTACTATTAAAGCTTGTCCTTCCTTTTCGGCCTCCTGCCTAAGCCTGGCCGCAATAGCCTCTGCGGCCAAAACCTCTGTGGCATAATGGGTTCCATCAACCATGGCCATTCCTGCTTCCAAAGTATCAAGTGCTAAATGATGATGCAAATCACCAGTGATATAAACATCACATTTTTTTGCTAAAGCATCTTTTACTAATGAAGTACCGTTTCCGGCGCAAAGTCCAACCTTCATCACCATTTTATATGGTGAACCAACATAACGTGTATGTGAAAGTTCTAGGCACTCACCAACATGCCTTGCAAATTCACTAAGGCCAATGGTATATGGGAAATAACCAATCCTACCCATAGTAGGAACATCACCCACAGGAGGAATTAGCCATTCTTTATTCTTCAAATCCAGCTTGTCAAAAAGCAAATCATTTACGCCGCCTTCTGCTGCATCCAAATTAGTATGCGCACAATACAGCCCAATACCATTGCCTATCAAAGTCATAATTTTTTTGCCAAGAGCATTGTCTGTAGTAATCCCTTGAATAGGCTGTACATGCCTTGAAATCAAAGGGTGATGCGCTACAATAAAATCAAACCGCCCCTGCACGGCTTCTTTTAATACACCTTCACTAACTTCCAGCGTTGTTAATACCCGGCCAACGGCTCTATCCTTGTCCCCAATCAACAAGCCTACATTATCAGATTCTACAGCCCATGCTTTTGGTGCCCAAGCCTCCATCTTATCCATAATCCATTGTGCCGTTACTGCCATGATAAAACCTCCTCATACATCCCCATAAGAACTCCAAGCTGAGCCCGACCCGCAGAAAAATCCATTATCCTATAAATTTTATGTAGCTCATGCTCTACATACGCAAATAAAACTTCGTCTTTTCTTTCCAACGAATGTTTACCCAAAGCATATTCCATTTCTGTATAAGCTGGGATTTTTTGACCATACCCGTTGTCGGCTACTATAACAGTATAGAACCGTCCTTTTGTGTCTCTTTTGTCATTTTCATTTCTGCATTCATTTATATCATTATTTTTTTCTTGAAGTTTTTTATCTTGAAGTACTATTTCATCCGTAATAAAAAAGCCCATTTCATGCAAAGCACGCCTAACTGCCGGGATATCATGCTGAGGCTGTAAAATAAACCGCTTCATTTCTTTTACTACAGCCGGGCTTTGACGCAGAATTTCAATGATATTAATACCGCCCATCCCGGCAATTACAGCACAGTCCGCTTCACCTGTTTTTATGGGTTGCAAACCAAACCCCAACCGTGTTTCTATAATATTGTCAAACCCGTACCGTGTGATGTTTTGAGCCGCTATTTCTAGTGGGCCAGACCTTATATCACAGGCCAATGCTTTTACTACTCGCCCTTCAAAGCACGCCGCAATGGGCAAGTAGGCATGGTCTGTACCAATATCTGCAAGAATATCCCCCACCACAAAAGAAAGCACTGTTTTCAACCGGGCTTTAAGTGGAATTTTCATTCTAATCCAGATAATCCTTAAGTTTTTTGCTTCTGCTAGGATGTCTTAATTTGCGCAATGCTTTGGCTTCAATCTGGCGGATTCGTTCGCGGGTAACATTAAACTCGCGACCTACTTCTTCTAATGTGCGCGCTCTACCGTCATCCAAGCCAAAACGTAGCCTTAATACCTTTTCTTCTCTATCGGTCAAAGTATCCAAAACATCAATTAGCTGTTCTTTAAGCAGGGTAAATGCCGCTGCTTCAGCAGGCGCGGGAATATCATCATCAGGGATAAAATCGCCTAAATGGCTATCTTCTTCCTCACCAATTGGCGTTTCCAATGAAACTGGCTCTTGTCCAATTTTAAGAATCTCCCTAACCTTATCCACAGACATTTGCATTTCGGAAGCAAGTTCGTCTGGAGTGGGGTCACGCCCCAATTCTTGTAGCAATTGTCGCGATACCCGAATCAATTTGTTGATTGTTTCCACCATATGAACCGGAATACGTATAGTACGTGCCTGATCTGCAATAGCGCGGGTAATCGCTTGTCTAATCCACCATGTGGCATAAGTGCTAAATTTGTAGCCCTTGCGATAATCAAATTTTTCTACAGCTTTAATAAGCCCAAGGTTCCCCTCTTGAATCAAGTCCAAAAAGAGCATCCCGCGCCCAACATATCGCTTTGCAATGCTTACCACCAGCCGCAAATTGGCTTCAGCTAAGCGACGCTTAGCTTGTTCGTCCCCAGCTTCCATCCTTTTGGCCAGCATAATTTCTTCGTCTCCAGTCAAAAGGGGTACCTTGCCAATTTCCTTCAGGTACATACGAACATGGTCATCAATATTGATAGCACCTTCCACTGCTTGAAGGCTTACATCATCTTTTTCAATTTCTTCTTCAATTTCCATAGTGGTAAGGACATCGACACCCTGCGTTTCCAAATATTCATAGACCTTGTCCATTTGGTCTGGGTCAAGGTCTACATCACCTAAAAATTGCAGGATATCTTTTTGTTCTAACAGATTTTTTTTCTTCTTGGCTAGTGCAACCAAATCTTGGAGCCTACTCAAGAACAGCGTATCTTCATTGGGTTTCAAGGCTTTCATTCCTCCTGTGCATTCCGTTTTTATTTTAACCATTCGTTATGCTTATATACTGTCTTCCCTCCAGTTTTCTGCAATTTTAAGCATGTTTTGTATGTAAGAGCCTGTTTAAGCCCAGACAATTTATCAAATTGGGGATTTGTTCTCATGCTACAGTAGAACATTCGACACCACTATAAAAAACCCTTCTAAAGTGTCCCAAAAAAATTTTCTTCAAATCAAATAAATCAGCTAAACACATCCACGTTATGGTATAATAATGTCCACTTAAAGCTTGTCTATGGACAGGCTCTTGAATCGTTGTATGTTGTGTATATAATGAGAGGGCATGGTAGGCAATGAAAGAGTATTACAACAACAATCAGTATTTCCAACAATTGTTAGAAATTTTCACCAGAGGTTATATTCCTATATATAATAAACGCAAAGTAGTCGCAAGAAAGGAAATTAATCAATATTTAAGCCGAAATTTCAATGTTTGGTATTACTCACAAACGCTTTCGGAAGATGTATCTCCAGCATGTTTTGTTAATTCTTGTACCCATAATGAAGTAAATACCAAATCAATTGCATTTCCTTTGTGCCGTCCTATATTCTCACGAGATAGGATAATAGAAATTTCTTATACTTTTCGTGTTTTTACTTTGGATAATCATCCATTTTTGCAAGATATGCAATCGTTTTTTCAAGCGAAAGGGAATACACGCATAAGTAATGATGGGCTTGCCTATAGGGAAACTTTAATTGAGGTGTGTGAGAGACTTTCTTTACATACTGTTTCAATGAATAATGGTACACTTAAAATTTTGCGTCAAGAAGAAAATATCAAGGCGTTTTTTGCCTTGCCCAATAATGTTAAACTCAATAGGGTTATTGAGGCAATGATTAACAGATTTCTTGATGCTTTGGCAAAAGTTCCGTTACCTGATAAGCGTCCTGTTGCGAAGGATATACATACTGCATTAAAAAATGGAAAAATGCTTAAAAAATTTTTAACAGATTTATTTGGCAATCTAAATAAATCTGTCGATGATAAATCTTTTAATAACAAAACTGTTAATGGAAAACCTATCAATATATTCAAAAAAACTTCTGAAGCTCAATTGTTTAGTATTTGTTGCACCTATTTTTTTATACCTTTTGGACAATACTTGCAATTGATTCAGCCAGAATATAAAGATATTTTTGAATTTACCAGTAATGATGATGAATATTTGGAGGCTGTGGAAAAACATGCTGATGATATCGAAGCCAAAAAGCAAGAAATTTATATGTCACCCCCAGATGGATACAACATAACTCCACTAAGTGCAGAATTTTTTGGCTTTGAATTTTGCCCATATAATCAACCATTTCCATTATTGCCACAGGGAAACCATCAGTCAGTTTTGAATGGCATGGTTGAGGAACTTGACCGTTATGAAGAAGCTGAAATGAAACCGAAAAGCCTTGGAGTTGACCCATTAAAAGGACTTAACCCCGAGGACTTACCAATTTGCACAAATGAAAGGGTAAACTATACTTTCAAAGTTAGGCGTAAAACAATTATCATAAAAGGTTCTGATACCCTAGCCGATTTTGCTAATGTAATCCATCATACTTTCTCGCTAAGCGGCACACACTCGTCATCCTTCTTTATGGGGGCAAAAGTTTTTGAAACAAAACATGAAATTTCTGTTGTTTTATCGCATTTGGAATCTTTCAGTAATGTAGAGGATGTAGAATCGGAAGCATTGCCACATGCAACGGATTTCAGGATTCATCAACTTGGTTTATATGTGCAGCAAAAGTTCTCGTATTTGTACGATTTTGATACCGAACAAAAATTTTCTATAACTTTTGTAGGGACAAGCTAGAAACTCTAATGTTAGCAAAGGTTTTTACCGATATATAATTCGTAAACATAAAATAATGGGAAAAACGGATTAATTCCCCTGTTTATAAATAGCATGGATGCGCCTTATATACCCGCATGGCAAGTTTCAAAACAGAAACCTTGTCAACGTCGAGTAATCGACATAAAAGCGGAGTTAGAAAAGGGGCATTTTTTATTTCTACAAACAAATGCTTCCTAACTCCTACCAAGAAACACCCCTCATTCAATTATTTATTTGAGGGAAATTCGATTTAGCAAAAAAGGAGAGATTTTTAATGTTAAGCAATGTAAGCGGAACTATAACAAGTCATTTACCACCACCGATACCGATTAGAGGTACTTCACCGAACCTTGCTAGCGCAAGAAGAAACCAATCACAAGGTTCTTCGGCTATTTCGTCGGAAGCAGTACGATTTAGACAAACGATGGATAGGTATAATTCCTTGACGCATATTAACGGTCAACAGGTACAACAGTTACGAGCCGTTAATAACAAGCTAACTATTTTATGGAATCTTCCATATCGTTTTCAGACCGCTGGAGGCATGTTTAGTTATATCTTGTTTAATTCACACGGAACTAACTGGAACAATCTTTTTGCAAATGTATACAGAGAAATCGGAGCAGAGGGAGATTTCTTTGGGCATGACGTATTCCAAAACAGTGGAAATTCTTTTGCAATTTTATCAAAACTGGCGGGAGGAATAGGTGAATTTATAAATTGCCTGTATTGCCGTACTGAAATTATCGCTACGCTTGACGCCGTGGGCATAGAACCCGGTTGGGTTGAACTAAATAATGGTCATGAAACTAACCGTTTTTACTTTTCCAAGTGTGGTACTATTTATTCTGAAGCAGCAAGCAACTCACAACGTGAGTTTATGAATACATGGGATTGGAGAGAGTGGGGGCATGAAGTAGGCGATAAAATCATGGTGAACTTTGAATATTTCACCGTAGGCGAGGATGGTCGCATATATGTACCTAAAGGTGTACCTGCTATTATGGGGACTACGTTTTGGATTCCGTCTACAGCAGAAACCGGAAAGTTTTGGGGTTGGGAACAAGACGAAAGCGGTAATTGGAATCGTGATATGAGTTTCTTCCCGCCTTTTATATCCGTGGCAAGCCCTGAACATGAAGCTAAACTTCTAGCCAAACAAGGAAGAACTTACAGTCCATCCGCACCTGAACGATATGGTTGGGGCAGTAGTGGCTCTGGTAATATCAATATCCAAGCCACAATAAATAGTTATGCCGAACAACTTTTGGATGTTGCTATGACTACATCCAATAATTCCTCCGAGTGGCAAGGTCGTGAAATTTCAGTTAGCAGAATGGACACTGCAAACATACCACAATCTTGGCTACTTCATCTTAGTCTTATCCGTGAAACACGCAACAATTCTGTAGCACCAACTCCCGAAAACTTTTTAGAGGATTCTTTACGAAGTTTAGCTACAGCCTTTGAAGCGCGGTACGACGAAATAAACAGCGATTCTTCCACCTATGTAGACTGTTTAGAGGATGCACTATTCATTTCTGTTAACTCCATATTTTTTATGGAAATGCGTGGAGATAGTAATTTGGATTTCTTACAAATTACCGAAAATGCACGGAAAAAAGCAGAAATATTCACCAGTGAGTTTCTTCGTCATTTTAGGGAACTCGGTGCAGGAGCTTTCGAGTTTGCATGGTTAGCGTTGCAGGCTTAGTATAACTTTTAGAGCCTGTCTAAAATCTCCTTACCGCTGGATTGGCGAGGCATGGAGATATTAGACAGGCTTTTAAAAAAGTATTGGACGTTTATTTGGGCGTGTTTGGTACCAGGTTTTTAAGAATGATAAGGCGAATTTTCGGAATTTTCTTGACGAAAGAAAGCTCCCGCACTATAATACCGTGAAGTGTTCCACTGTCTGAGACAACAGAAAGAGACAATAGAAAGGGATGTACCAGATTATGAATGCAATTATTCGGGAAATTGAGCAGGAGCAAATGAAGAAGGAGCTTCCTAAGTTTAAGGTAGGCGACACAGTGCGTGTACACGCCAAAATCGTAGAAGGCGCGAAAGAACGTATCCAAGTATTTGAAGGCGTGGTTATCAAACGTCAAAATGGCGGTCTGCGTGAAACATTTACCGTCCGTCGGCTTTCTTACGGAGTTGGTGTAGAGAAAACTTGGCCTATCCATTCGCCTAGGGTTGATAATGTCACTGTGGTAAGGCGTGGGCTTGTTAGGCGTGCAAAGCTTTATTATCTACGTGACAGAGTGGGCAAGGCAGCAAAGGTCAAAGAAGAAATTTATAAGAAAGAAAAGTAATTCATGCTGACAAAACACATTGATAACCCAATAATAAAAACGGTTGTAGAATGGGCAATTGCAGGTTTAGCCGCGTTATTGCTCTTTCTGTTTTTGCGCAATTTTGTTTTCCGTATCGCTGATGTAAATGGCCATTCTATGGAGCCAACATTAAGCCACGGGGATTTTGTGTTACTATCCCGGCTGGGGTACTTGTTTGGAGAACCCGAGCGTGGCGATATAATAGCCTTTCCTTTCCGGGAAAATCCATCGGAATTTTATATTAAGCGAGTGATTGGATTACCAGGCGAGGTTATTGATATGCAGAACAACCGTTTTGTGGTAAATGGGGAAGAACCTTATTTTGGTTTTCACAAAGAAAACATCATTTCAAGAGGAGACACTCCCTTTCCTATAATAATAGGTGAAGGGGAATTCTTTGTGCTTGGAGACAATCGCAATTATAGTAAGGATAGCCGCTATCAGGTGGTGGGCGTTGTCCCTCAAAGAGAAATGTTGGGTAGAGTTGTTATACGCTTTTGGCCGCCCGGCCGTTTTGGGACAGTAGATTAATTATACCTGAGAGTGAAAACATTCTTAGATATTTTCGCTCTCAGGTATATTCATAGAAAATTGGTAATAATGGAAAATATTCAATGGTACCCTGGGCATATGACCAAAACTCGGCGAATGATGCAAGCGAATATTTCGCTGGTTGATATTGTGATTGAACTATTGGATGCCCGCTTGCCCTATAGTAGCAAAAATCCAGATATAGACGAACTTGCACAGCATAAGCGACGTTTGGTTGTATTAAATAAGGCCGACCTTGCAGACCCAAGTATAACAAGGGAATGGGAGGTCTTTTATCGTGCCCAAGGATTTGTCACTATGACAACCAACGCTCATGAAAAAAAAATTGCTAGCCGTTTGGATGAGACGGCAAGAAGAATAATGCAGGAGAAAATCCAACGTGAAAAACAGCGCGGAAGACAACAGGTGATTATTCGCGCTATGGTAGTTGGCATCCCCAATGTGGGAAAATCAACTTTTATCAATCAATTGGCAAAAGGTTCACCAACAACAACCGGCGACCGACCAGGTGTTACTCGTGGCAAGCAATGGGTCAATGTGAAAAAAGGTTTTGACGTATTAGACACCCCTGGCGTTTTATGGCCTAAATTTGAAGATGTCGTAGTTGGCCAGCGTTTGGCCTTTACTGGAGCTATTACTGACCATATATTGGATTCAGTGACTTTAAGCGAAAAACTTATTGCATGGCTAATGGAAAATTACCCTAAAGTATTGGCTACACGTTATAAAGTGGAAGAAAACCTTCCACCAAATGAAATGCTTGAAGCAATAGGGATTGCCCGTAGCTTTAAGATAAAGGGCGGCGCAGTGGATATTGAACGCGCTGCCAATACCCTACTAGATGAATTCCGTGGAGGAAAGCTAGGGCGTATTACATTGGAAACGGTAGAATCTTAAAGTTTCTCACCGTCCTAGAAAAAACCAATTATAGGAAGAAGTCTATTCTGTTGTCGCATATCGTTTAGTTATCATCAGCAGAATCTCATTTAACAAGAATGTTAACACAACTAGTATCATTACAGCTGGAAACAACGCCTGCATGGAGATAAATTCAAGCACTTGTCCCATACCTGCGGAAATAATGGCTATACCAGCTCCAACAGATGCTATTTCATAGCCAACCAATTTCGTAAGAATCTTGGGGCTAAAACGGTTAGCAGTGTCATTTACTAAACATGGGAAAACAGGGGCAAATCCAAATCCAACTATTGCTATTCCTATAATGCTGTCAGAAATCACTAGCACTACCAGTCCTAATATGGAAAAGCACAGACCAAAGCGAATAATATCTCTATCCTTAAAACGATTGGCTAGATAGCCAAAAACCAAACGTCCTGCCATTATCATAGCGTAGTATACAGTGGCAAACATAGCAGCACGGTCATGGCTTAAACCTCTGGATTCCAACATTACACTTGTAATCCAAAAACCAATTGAATGTTCCGCGCCAACATATAGGAAAAAAATAAATATCATTAGAAATTGGTGCCGCTTTTTTGTTAAATTGCCGCCTTTTACTATTGGACTATTTTGTTGGGTTCTTTCTTCCTGTTGCCATACCCTTTTGAACACGCTAATCAATACCATAGCAATTACGGCTAAATGGAACATTCCCAAAACAGCATAACCCATCCGCCAATCAGCTACTATAATCATACGTGCCATTATTGCTGGGCTTGCTGCGGCACCAAGCCCCCAAAAACAGTGTAGCCAGTTCATATATCGTGAAGTAAAATTTTTTGCCATATAGGAGTTCAAACTAGAATCTATCAAGCCCATGCCACAACCCGTAATAGCAACTGCAAGAATTATCATGACAAAGTTTGGAGAAATAACAAAACAAAAAAATCCAATTGCCATAGAAATAAGCCCTAGCAAATCTATATGTTCAAGCTTTAATGAACGAGCTATGCGTCCAAGTTGACTACTGGATAAAGAATAAAAAATAGCATGAACAATCATTACAATACCGCCATGTGTCAAAGGCAACCGCATTTCATCTCGCATTACAGGCCATGCCGTCCCCAAGGCTCCTTCAGACAAACCAAGTGCGATAAAACTTAAATAAATCAATACTAATACAATATATGTATTTTTATTCATAAAGCCACCTTAACCTATTCATATAAACTTTTGTAATTGGATACCGTAATAAACCAGTATATATAAATGATTCCATATCTACAGCAAATCAGTAGGATTTTCCCGTTGATATTTTGCCTCTTTATATATTTTGAATACATGTTCGCATTCTCTTATATCAAAAAACGCCGTGACCTGCGGAGTAAAGCCCAAAAATTCCAGACCAGAATTTAAGAAAATCTCTTGTACCCAAGAAGCTTCTCCAAAAATAATAGTGCCAATCCCATTTCTATCATAAGTAAAGGATTCCGCAGAAATAGTTTTTATATCCAACGAAGTGGAGTGCCTTGAAGACAACTTCCAGTTTTGTTTTACTATGATGATTCGCATATCTGTAATAATATATATTAGGTTTCGTTTTGTAAATCTTTTCGCAATAAACCTTCCAATAAAAACATAAAAGTTCTGCACAATAAAAGAGATTAGCAAAAAAATTAGAAATATCCTTAAAAAATCATTGGCTATTTCACCAGTTTTAGCAACGATTATAAGGCTACTGAGGGGCAATAAAAACATAAGACTCCAAACAATGGATAGCGGAATTAAATAAATATCTTGCTTTGAAAAAATTTTAGAAATAACTGGTGAACCTTTCCACAGAATTTTTTCATCAGGCATTACTTGTTTTCTGGCAAACATTTCAAAACTTTCCATTATGGTTACTCCTATATTTGAGCTTTTAATAACTAAACACGGTTATTTAGAAGGCTTTTCTTCTGAGATACCCCCTGTTAGCCTGCGAAATTTTTTATCACTTGCCGTCATGTTTGGCATTCCTTGGAGCATCATGTGATATAAACCTATTTTTCATCATCATTCCACAGTTTATCACATGTGTGATGGTTTCGGAAGTGGTCTATTTTAATTCCTTATCAGAGGAATTAAAGCCAACCGTCAAAAAAGCAGGGAATCCAAAAGGATAACCCTGCTCTTTTTTATTACATAAAATTGCAAGAAGCTAAGCTACTTACCTACCAGGAGTAACAGTAATGGCTCTTTGGCCAATAGGACGGCCATGAATCCAGCTAACAGTTACAGGGAAAGGCAATCTTTCAAAGAAAGCGATAGGCATTATTTTGGATTATCAACTTCATTATTGAACAAGAACATTTGTCTATGATATTATTACAAGGAAAAGGGGGATGAACAGTGGAAGCA
>Ga0123355_10006488_pt1 | contig 17345 bp, 13 predicted proteins | sample TergutEmb28metaG_3_FD_89872 | JGI IMG/M metagenome (GOLD analysis project Ga0123355, IMG submission 89872) | Embiratermes neotenicus P1 segment gut microbial communities from Petit-Saut dam, French Guiana - Emb289 P1 | ecosystem: Host-associated > Arthropoda: Insects > Digestive system > Gut ...
CCCTTTAATCGTTAAAATTTTTTTTTGTTGTGTAGAAAAACCCCCCCCCCCCCCCCACATCCACCACAACTTCTTATTAATAAATACCTGAGCCCTGCGAGGCCAAGAATTTCTGATATACTAAACAACGCCCAGAGTGTGTCTTACTGATATCGCAGACCCTTCAAATCAAAAGTAAAGCCCATCTGTCATGTCGAATGTTTTAGAGCAAACTATGCCCTTCAGATAGGCCCAAATACGAGTATAGCAGTTAGATAAATATTTGGGTTATTGCGCAGCCACAAAAAATAAGAAACGTCGAAATTAGTGGTGAGTGCCCCAAAACTGCCCTCAACATCGCTGAAGATGAGCAAGAGCTCTGTCATACATAAATCAAGGTTGTACCGTGCTTACCAGTCACCCTCTGCAGCAGTTCAAGTAATTCTTCCGTTGCCGTATCTCGCTAACAAAACCACTGCGAAAAGATGTTCACAGTAGATTTCTAGTTTGGAACCAGGGGTAGAACACCATCAAAACCAGTACTTTGTGTAATGTAAGGCCACTCTGTACTTAATAAATTTTATGCCTTGTGCTTGACAGTCTGGGTTTCGAATCCCGAAAGAGGTAAGATGTTTTCCCTTTTTCAAAACCGCCCAGACCAGCTTGAGGGCCATCCAGCCTCCAAGTCAATGGTTATCGGGGTTCAATCCCGGGGTAAACTGGCTGGGACATGAAGCTGACCACTCATCTCCAACTAGTGCCGAGGTTAAGAATCAGTGGAGCTATGCCTCTACTCCTCCTATACGCCTTCGTGATGACAGGCACAACTTTACCCTTTTCCTTCACCATATCAGCTTTTCTAATCCGTATGACTTATACCTCTATGTACTTTACGAGCACGAATGGCCATCAGATTCCTTAACAAGACATTTATATTTACAAACAGGATACAAACTGACATCACATATACGCAATATCTCAAAACAACAATTGGGAAAATATTACACGTGCCATTCGAGTGCTATAATTGTATGTGAAAACACATTAAGTTTCTCCCAGTTTTGAAATGAAGATGCATTATGTTACTTCGTGAGATACGTGCAGCTCTAAAATTTATTTCATGACGCTGTATCAAAATACATGCCCCTAATTTTAAATAATTAAACCCCTCATTTCCCGTCACCTATCTGAACACAATACAATATACACGCAGTTCTGTGCCCACACCACAGCCCATAGTTTGTGGTCGTTTTCGCCTGAACTGCATGACAGTCACCGTCCCTGAAAATATTCACACAGTTCTACTGCGCATGATCTCCTGACAGTTACTATCACAGACTTTCCTGGACCGATGATTGCATCGCATCTGAACGCGGTCAGGAATTCGAGCAGCATACCACCGTCATCTTCCTGACCAATAATTGCAGCTGATTTTACTGTTTGCTGCCTCATACTCCGGACACTGAGAGAGTTATCCGTAAAAAAGGGAGATGGAGCAGAAAGCTAATTTACATCCCAGAAGCCACCAAGTAAAAAAATATATATATATAGTCAAAGCCGAAGCCTTTAGGCCCAGAGGCACTTCCCAATAAATCAATTTTTAAAAAAGTCAAACTGCCGGAGCAGCTGTAACTGGCAGGGAGGCACACAACCGGAAATTCCGGAGCAATGAGAGAATGAGGTATGGGGCACAGTCCGGTCCCCAACCAGCCCCAAAGGGAGAAGAGACTCATGTCGGCGAAGGGGTGGTATGGGGAAGGCTTTGCTTGCAAATAGTCATGTGGTCAGGGACCAACAAGTCAATTAACTTGAAGCATCATTCGTTAGCTCGCTAACCGAGAATTAACCAATAATATTTTGTCAGCCCAGTTTCAAAAAGCTGCAGCACAGCCCACATTTTGCTGTCCCATATCACTAAGAAAATTAGTCCCCCGCACATAGCCCTGCCTGTATATAAAGTTTGTTATTAAGATAAACGCGATAAACTGTCGTTCAATAAAGGTAACAGGGTTAGTAAATGTTTCAGCTTAATGACAAATGCCTCAAGATGCAATATGAAAATGGTAGCTTGGATAGAACCTGATTCTTGCTTTCTGATTAGTGTACAAGGAGGATGAGATTGCAGTACTTCATTACAGTTCATAAATTTAGTCTCTACCAGATAACCTCATGTCTAATTTACGTCTCAGTGAATTTGTATATTGAAAAGCAGATCTTTTTTTGTTTCGTGGAAGGTGTTACCCTAAGTGAAAGGAAACTGTATTAGTATACAGCAATACAATGGAAATGCAGGTCGGCCACGAAATTAACCCTTTGACGCCTAACGACCACTATAGTGGTCGTAGTACCGCACCGCAAACCTCTAAACGTTGCATTTTATATATTTATTCAACAAATACAGGTACTGAGTATTTTAAACACGGTATATACTCTCCGTTTTTTCCTCTTCAAAATGCAGTTTGTTTCATAAATCTAATATATTTTGTTCCTGTGTTAATCACATTTTGTATACAGGGTGTGCTAAAATTAAAAAAATAATTCCGGCGCCAAAAGGTTAACAGCATTACAAAGACAGATGAACTCATTATAATCGCCGAAATTGTCATAATTAATATTACACAAGAAGGAACTATTTTTTTATTATAAAGTAATGCAGTAATGTAACATAAAATCTTCCTTGAGGTCAAATTTCGTGGGTAAGTGTGGAATCGTTCAGTCATAATTTGACTGCTTAAGAATTAACGTTTTATTTTATGACAATATTACAGCGTCTTAAGTTCGGAACTGCACACAGTCTTCCGTCCAGTCTTTGCAATGTGGCAGAATGTCTCTCATCTTACGGCAATGTAACCTGGTACACCCGATTCATTCCTTATACGTGACGCACTGCAGTGAAACAGACAAAATTGCTGCCACCGCAGCTCGACGGTTCTCGACGGTTTGGCGTCATGTCGGTCCCGACTTTACGGCCATTACAGAAAATCTCAGAGACACTAAATATTTCAAATGACACTTTTTAACACGAGCGAAATACATGTTCGCAACTTCTGCGCTGTTTAAATGGCTTGTACGTACTGATCGTATTACGCATAATTTGTGCAGTGTTCTCTCGATTATGCATGCGCGATCGTAAGTTGCTAATGCATAATAAAGAATGAGAAGAATAATGTGGTTTACTGCCAAGTGCTCGAACAAAATTGTCGGTACAACAAACAAGATCTTTCATGCTTAAGCCATGTATTACGGCATACAATAAACAAACTAGAGACGAATCGTCTGTTAGTAGCTCAATAAAACATATGTTTTGGATCATCCGTGTTTCTCAGCTATCCGTGCAACCCCGTACCCACAATTACCCCGGATAATCGAGTGTAAACTGTATTGTGCTAATGTTAAAATTATATTTTTATACGCAATTCGCCATACCTCCGACGTGTTTCGATCTACCTTGATCATCTTCGGAGACCAACTTAACATCAATAAAGCCTATATAAAGACACAGATGGATTATTCAAAACATTAATATTTGCGCGTAAAATGTCTGCAGGTTTTATAAAATTCGTTTCTGGCAGTGCACAACTGGTCCATAAGATGTGGGGATTGTAGTTGAATAGGTTTTTACAATAGACAGCTTTACTGTATAAATTGTTTATTAATGCACGGAAATGAATAACATTAAGTCCAGTGCATATTCAATGATAACTGTTGAAAGTCTCATATCATCATCACCATCATTACTAACATCATCATTATCACGTAGTCTGTATTCCGACCGGTCCATAGCCTCGTCCAAAGCGAGCTCTCCACAGAGTCATCCAGTAGCTGCTTGCGTCGTCTTCCTCGTCTTCCCGTCGCTTCTACCGTTCCTTCAATAACTTGTCATTGCAGGCAGTTCCTACTTAAGATGTGATCAATCCAGTTACTCTTCTTCCGTTTTACTGTATATAGGATTTTCCTTTTTCTCGTACAAGAGAATTCTGTTAGGAGCACTTTTCAATGCGACCTGTTCAGCACACGTGAGTCATTTTCAGGCACTCATTGATGAGTATTATGACGCTTAAGAGCATGAAACGTGTGACAAGTGTTTTACACTATATCTAATATGTAAAAGCGTACTAGGGAGTCCATCAGACTCTGGAACGACTATCAAATACAGTACAGCCAAAGCGGACAGCATAGGTATTTCTGTAATACAGGACGGTACTTCTTGACTTCTTGAGTCTTCTAGTTCCATTTGTATGGTATAAAACAGGTATTACACGCCAAATTATTTGTGACTGGATAAGGATGTTAGATTTTGATACAAAAATTTTCATACGTTTCTTTCAGTTACAATCTTTATTGTCCCTAAGGTCTTTATGACACAGTCTTTTAAAATGTCTCTGATTATCCACTTTGGCACTATACTAATGCACTGAATTTAGGCGGGCAGTCTCCGATACACACGTTTTGAGCCCTGCATTTTGTGCATGAAAGTTGAGTGAAAACACATCGTCAGGGATTACGGCTTGCAGATTGCACTGACAAGGCGCTTGACAATTAAAAGGTAAGGACACAGTCCCCAAATAATAAACACACACTTGGTCACAACTAGGACCGCTCTTCTCACCACTTAAATTTGACCTTCCAAAGTTACTTGCTTATTTCCACTTCCCTCTATCCTTCTGAACGACTGTATAATGTCATTAATGAAAACCCAAACGGTAAAGTCAGTGCAGCTTTGACTAAAAATAACTTCAATAAATTGAAGTGAAGTGACGTGAATTGGATCCAGAAAGCTAAAACAAGTTCCTATAGCAACTTCATAATTTTGGTTATGTAAACCCGCAGCGGAAGTTACGGAGACTTAAAGAGACAAGAATAAGTGTAAAGATTGAAGTCCTCTGGGCTGTTCCGCCGTGCCGACTGGTAAATATTTACCGACGTCTCAAAGGACCCAATTGGTTTTATCACGGACCTTAAGTGTTCAGTAGCACCGCAGTGAGAAACTCAAAATCTCGCAAGAATAAATATTTCCATCTGTACGTTGTGTATAGGACACAGAACACTGCATTTTACGTCACTCTTACAGGTTCAGACAGCCAGATCTACGTTTAACATACATTTATGCCTGTTTCCTCATCTTCTGGTAAAATACGGACAGTTGTTGTTCTCTCATGGAGATATAATACGACGCATTTTACAGTACCGATCGTAAAGTCGGCACGATCTGACATATCTTCCACGCAACCCGTTAACTAAAGAGATCTGTACGTAAACAAACAGAAATTTCATTACTGATAACCTAAACCAGGCAAACAATTTCCTCTGATCTACACACACAGATGATACATACAAGATAGTTCCCTTAGTAGGTAACACAATTTGTTTACCAGAATGTACGGTTCAACTCACCGTGTCTGTTTTTGTTAACGACCACGACATACAAAAGAAATTACATCCATTGTGCGGAAGGACAATCGTCGAAACGGAACTAAGGGTCTCATTGCATCACTGAAAATATTCTATTGTCTTTTTTAAATATTTGTAAAATACTGATTTACATATCTGGGCTTATTATTCCTGCTGTTACAGTCGTCTTTTATCCTTCGCGGGAATGCTTTTCCAAGGCGAAATGAAGAGAATACGTGAAGTGTGTCGGAATGAATAACAGCAACATACGTGTAAAGACGAGCGGTCTGTAATTACATGTCACCCCGGGATGTTGATGATAATTATGATTATTATTATTATTATATTTCCGGCATTCGTTACGACCGTGAAGAAAATAAATTAGCATAATATTAAAGCTCGCCTGACTGTGTCTTAGACGTACTTAAAGCAATACATCTCAGACATATGTGTACAGCTTGTCCTACCACAAAGCGATATGAGCTACTGTTTTACATCGCCGCACTGCATGCTGACAGCTGACTTGGCTGATAGTTCTGTCAGCATTCAAAGGAAGAAATCTGCTTGTTGGCAATTTTATATGAAATTATTTTAACCTGATAATAAGCGCGATAATGATAAACTGTGTCAAATATCCCTGAATAATTTCCCCATATATTTCTAAAAATCACAACATTATTGCACAGGAATTAAAAATGCAAATTGTTCCGTAATAAGACTCCCATCTACCACTCTCAAAATATTGTTACTGTTCAGCACGCTGGTTCGATCCCAGCTAGTGTCAGTGGATTTTTCATTGACATAAAATCCTTCCGATCGCACTATGGCCCTGAGGTCGACTCAGCCTCTAACAGAAATGAGTACCAGGAGCATTTCCTGGGGGTAAAAGCGGCCGGTGCGTAAGGCTGACAACCCTACCACCATCCTGTGCCGTTGTCATGAAATCTGGGAACCTTAACTTCCTTGAACCCTCTGGGCCACTCCAGGCCTGTAACGGGACTGCTTTACCTTTACCTTACTGTTCAGCCACGCATAGCGTTAAGAGTCGTAAGTTAAATTTACTAGTTGTACCCGTACGAATAATTCGCGAGTGGGAAAAGTAACATTTGTGATGTTAAACTTAAACTTAATGAACATTAAAAAAACTGTGCTAACGAATCCTTGATGCTGGGTAATTTCTCTTGGAGATCAACTGATCATAAGCAAGTGTTAATAAGAGACATATGTTTCCCAGCAGGTGTCCATAAGAAATAAAACGTTGCAATCGACAGTCTTTCCTCGAACGAAGCCAAGAAGTGTATGCTATATTTTTAGCTTCCCTTTGCCTCCGACTGAGATTGCATCGTCAACTGTTAACGTTAGACGTTGTTGTTAAAACATTTTTATAAAAAAATAATTTAAAACAAAGAAGACTGCCATCGATTCGGAACAATAAGCTTTCTCAGGGTACTAAATTCTGTGAATTACATAGGGCAAAGTGGAACGAAGGCCCCCCCCCACAAAAGAAGATACAATAGCGCAAGCCGAGCAACGTAACAGTGGCTATGTATTTCAAGACTGAACAACTGCGTTTGCAAGTCCTTAATCAATTTGTAGCATCTTCCGGAATGAGTGCTATGTACGTTGGTAGGTGGGTACCCAGCTGCACGGCCTCAGGTCCCAGAACAGTCACCGCTGTAAAAACCTAAAATCCTATAAAAATATATAATATTAGCTACTTGTTTAAACGATATGATGCTTAACGTCTACTTGTGACATTTTTACCAACTACGTAACAATAAAACTTCGTTACGGATGTTCCTTTTTTAAGCTATTGGTTCCGTGCATCAAAATTCATTGTTAATAAAATTTCCACCAGAAACAACAGTATGCAGATATTTATTTACTGCAAAGTCACTCTACATTTTTTTAAGTTTTGCTGACCGTGCATCTCAGTATATTTATCTGAGTAATTAACCAACTTGATGTACAAAATTTTTGTTTTATAATAAGTTTATTTCATGCCTCTACATGTTTCGAGCACATGTGCTCGAAACATGTAGAGGCATGAAATAAACTTATTGTAAAACAAAAGTTTTTTGTATCAAGTTGGTTAATTACTGAGATAAAGTCACTGTACATGTTTCGGGTGTCACAGCATCCATCATCAGGAGTACTAAAAACTGTAACCGCAGCCTTCGTTACAGGTCATAATACTGGTACAGCTACTTCCTTCCAACGTGGCCAGATCGGGCCATGTTGGAAGGAAGTAGCTGCACCAGTATTTTTATTAACACAGTTTTTAGTACTCCTGCTGATAGGTGCTGTGACACCCGAAACATGTGGAGTGACTTTGCAGTAAATAAATATCTGCATACTGTTGCATCTGGTTGGATATTTATTAACACAGATGTTCCTATCTGTACATTTAGTGAAACTGGCATGTCGCAGATCTTTAATATATGTAAGATACCTACACACATGCACTATGTACTATGCACAGTTAACGGCAAATTTACGAGCCAAATGATGATTACTCTGAGTTATCAAATTAAATCAAACATCTATTGAGTCAAACCGTATAGAACTCTGCCGTTCGTAACCTTTATCTCTATTTCGACAAACACCGTTTTTAAACATCCTGTATCTCAATCTACCACCCGTAATTACCGATGCTAAAAAACATCCCCCCAAGCCTAATAACCAAATGCCATTTCGAACGTTATAATGTAATCACTTACTTCCTAACCTTCTTCATAACGTTTAGCCATTTTCTTTGTTACCTTGCATTCTGTTCTATTAACCTTATTAATACAGTTTCACACGCGGCCAGTTCTTCTGCCTCTGAGTTGTCTTGCAGTGATGAAGACACAGACGACATTTAACAAAGGGCAATATTCGTGTTAAGCAGTAATGACTGCCAGCAGTTGGCGTCACATCTAGCACAGCGATTGCGGATAGCCTACTGTGCAGATTTGAAAAGACACAAGCGCATAATATTAATTGCTAATTTGTATTAACCCCTTACAGCCCAGTGGTTACTTGCTGTACCACCAAGCTCAGTGTTCAAAAGACTACGTTCTGCCCAAAAGTTGTGTCCATATGTTTTGTATGTCATGCCTCTATACAGCATTAAGTGGTCGGTATTTACAACCGAAGTGGAGAGGGTTTACTGCGCGGTACGAGCCGAACATTTAAATATAATTCAGGTTAGTCTGAGTCTTTAAAGAGTTAATGTTCCTAGAACAAAAACACCGGTTGTTCAAGAAGTGATTCAGCAGTTTTTATAATTGAGTTTTATATGAATGTTACCTCAGTGGTGAACGAATTCCGGCCGCCTGGTCGCCCGGGGGGATAAATATTTTTCAGTGGCGCCCCATATTTTCAGTATAAATATTGACTACCTTACATATTAAACCGTGTATCAGTTCAGAGGCGCAGAGCAGAAAAGTGCCGGATAAAGGTTAATTTCACAGAAAGCTCCATACGTAATTGTGGGTAATTAGTATGATATTTTTCTGTCACCTTCCTGGCGCCTACAATTTGGAGGTGGTTCTCAGATTTTAGAAAAAAAAAATGTGTGGACCCGTTATTAATAATATGTGAATGGTTCAGTGTTGATTTAAATAATAAAACAAAATATGACCTTTAAAGTAAACACAATACATTAAATATAACGAAAAACGTAACAACAAATCGATTGTTACCACCAATGATATCCGTTCTTCTGGCATATGACACCGCGTCATTTGATTCCTGACATACTCTCAGACCCAGAGGAGCAGCGTCAATATTTCAGAAGAACGGATGGGTCATCGACAGCGCTACGAAAACCTTACATTTTATCATAATCACTTGTAAAATAATTATTGTTACAGGGCCGTTTCAAATAGTTTTATCGTATATTTGCGTCTGAATACTTATTAAACATTTATTGAATTTCTAAGTGCATTTATGTCCGTCATTTACTACATCGAACAAAATTCGAGAATTTAAATTACGTGTTCGATTTATTTCTAGTGTGGGGGACTGCCGGTACAAAGACATGCAAGAACACGTTCATTTGCTTTGTAAAGTTCCCCGTTTCCCAATGTTTCAGCACCATTAGATAAGCAATCTACAACAATTTTTCGTCACGTTCAGACAGAAACAGAAGTGAAACCTGGACTAAGATGTATGACAGTAGAAATGGCGTAGCCCCAGGGGGTGTTGTTAGTGGGAGGAGAGGAAAAGATAGGGTTTAGAGACAGCAAACCCCTAGGAGTGATACAGTGTGTCACGGTAGAGGGGTCGGAGGAGAGGGACAGGTGTGGAAGGCTCTTTCACGCTTTACAATAGTCATTCAACGTCCCCTAAACCTGAAACAAAACAAAAAGCAATTCACAGATGATGTTTATATATATATATATATATATATATATATATAAACCCCTATGTTTTGAGCGTTATTGCTGTTATTTATTTACCTGGATACAGATAATGACATCCTGTGTATGTCCGTACACTCGACAGGTCCACGCGACCCTAGTAAAGTCTAATTATTTCCTTCTTTCCGGTTCTGGTCTGTGTTGGTGTTGAAGAAGAGGACGACGACGGTGAAGAAGGAAGTTATAAAATTGTTTGGTTGTCACTGCCCTGTAATTCTTGCATGCGATGAACATCAGAAATTAGGGTTATGCTGCCTTCACACAAGTTCTGCTATAGATTAACAGTAAGACATATTACTGTTCATACAGACAGTATAAAAACACACGCACCGACTGTGCAGGAGACCATTTCAAAACAATGGCCATATTCCTTGCGGCCTCAGCCTTAATTTAACAATTGTTATGAATTATGTAGAAGGAAAGTGGAAATTATTCTAATTTAATTAAGCTCTTCAAGTGGCTTGAAATAAAACTAATATATATCTGATGTTAACTGCACAGGAGGACTTTCTGTTTGACTAAATGAGCATAACCAACAGCAAACAATTCTATGCTGCTTTCATATGTTGTCGTTAATAAAAGAATAATTAGAGTTTAGGGACGTTTATAAGATATAAAAATTACTTAAATTGTGCGTGACTTTTTTGGATTCTTAACCCTTGAAGTCGGGACCGATAGGTTGTTCCGAAACATCGGTAAGGAATTATCACTACTCGCTGCGTAATAACTTACAACAGCGCAGTTCGTAATTTAAATTGTATTTCCACGCACTGGTTACTTTCTACGAAAGATCTGCAGTGAATTCATTATTAAATCTGTAGACATTCGTTCAAAATAGTCAATCACTAAGGAGGTTCACGGGTATTTTCATCTTTACGTTTTACTTTCATTGCTAAGGGGCTACTGCGCTTTTGTGGTTACTCAAACAGCCCAAATTTTCTACCTTCCCTCCAAAGCAGGTGACATTTTGTGAGCATGCAGTGCGCATTATATAGCGTTAATAGTAATGTTCACCCTAAAAACAGACCACTAAGGCTCAGAGGGAGAGTAGATGAATGGTTCTACTCTTTCTTTAACCTCGGCGCTAGATGTGAGTGCGTGGTCAGCGCCACGCCCCGGCCGTTTTACCTCCGGGGAAACAACCCGGTACCCCTTGTAGAGGAGGCTGGGTGGGCCCCAGGGCCGGTCTGGACAGACGTATAAAAACCTCGTCCCCACCGGTTTTCGATCCCCAGACCGTCCAGGCCGTAGCGAGCCGCTATACTGACTGAGGTATCCCGGCCCATTACGTCAACAGTAGGCCAGGAAAATATTTAGTGACATGTCTCACATACCATTCGCTTGTCAAACTTCGTCTTGCTTACTTATATATAAATGGGTTCACGCCGTTTCCTGAATTCTTAATTTTATAAACGGGTGGAATCCCTGTCATGGAACATAAAGCATGATAAAACGGAAGGCGGTAGAAAGAGTGATGGTAGAAACGATACCGAAGCGTGTAACCTTAAACTAACCCCCGGACACGGCGTGTTTTATGATATAAAATGGAAGCCGTGTGAGGTATATAAACTTAGATTTAGGAATGCTTCGGAGTTTGAGGAGGCAGAGAAGCAAGCCTATATAAAATGAATGGCGGCCAAGTGGCCGGAGGGTAGCCGGTAGAAGGCAGTTACTGCTCAGTCAGCCTGGACTGAAGGTAGCTGGATAATGTATCGCGAATATACGTACAGCAATGATGGCAACGTGATTAGTTTAGCAGGGGTGACCCCATTGCTATTAGAAGGACTCCAGAAACGCTTAGAACAAATCGTAATCCCATAATCGATAAATCTCAGGCAGATGTTTGAAGTTCTTACAGCGATGACGACGATGAAGCATCAATCAAGTCTTCCAGGACGAGCGGCAGATATTTACTGACGTTTCGGGGTAGCGCTGTGTCTTTGTCTTCTTGAATTGCTGGACCCTGGTGAATGGGGCTTTGAGCTCCTACGAAAGTCGGTTACTATTTACCAGTCGACACGGCGTAACATGCAACAAGACTATAAGCTTCACCAGTCCATAGCTGTCTCTATTAAAAAGTGTTAATGAGCAACATAATATAATATAAAATTACGTGTTTAGAAATTTGAATGAGAAGACGAGCTAAGGAAACAGCGCTGGCTGTACAGTAGGCATGACTGTGGTGTGAATAAGATGGCGTGTAACGCAAAGTTGTTCCTGTGCAGATCACGAAGGCCTATGGCTCAGTAGATGCATGGCTCCACTCGTTCTTACCTACGGTATTAGAAGGAGGTAAATCGACAGGTTCACCCCCCGACCGCTTGTAACCGCCAAAAGAAAGGGGTTATCCTTTAAACAACCAAGGCTTTAGGTGGGAGGGTCTAATTTTATTGTGCACGAAACTAAAATTAATTAATTAATTAATTAACAATAATAATTTATTGGAGTTTTTAATTAATTGAGGAACTCTCATGATCGGTTCTTTTAACTATCAAACCAAAATTATATTCTGTTACAACTTTTAAGACGAATATTGCTTGAATTACACTTAAATATAAAGTTCGTACCGCCTAGTAAGCACATTCCGTCTCGGTTATAATAACCAATCACCTACTGTTGTATAGGAAGATAATCGCTGTTTCTTCTGAGATCCAAACAAAATACAGATCTACAATCTGTGTGTAAAAAGTAGAATTTTTTCTGTTAAACTGTGTGGTAAATATAGTAACCGCGATGCTGTAAAGGTTAACTGACCGGGCTCCAACAGATCAAGTAGAAGCAGCCAAAATTTCCTGCGATATGAAGTGGTGCGAATTTTGACGTTACTAATTTCTGTTCCAAAAGGACTTGTTACAATTTAAAGTGTAAAAAATGCACTTTACTGTTACTGGGTGGCACGTGCAGCGTGCAGGGGGGTGACATCTTTGGCTATTTGAGTCTATCGAAAATGTGAACTGTGAAATGCTGAATATTTGGCACGTTGTTGAGGAGTCCCACAGAACTATGCAGAAGGATGGTTCCTACAAATATGTTTATCTCAGTGCTGAGGACGACAGTAAATTTCTCCATTTCGTTTATGTCAATGTATCTTATTTGCAGGGCCCTTTTGAATCACCGTAGTTATGAAAACTACTACACATTAGGATAATTATGAATAGTGCTAAGTTGAACTCTCTGCGAGATTTCTCATAAGAGCATGTCTTTGTGCTCTCTTAATTTCCAGTTACGACTCGACATGCTGAACAAAAGAAAATCACATGCGTCATCACGAACTAACTCCTCCAGAATTCTAACGGTGTAACCTGATGGGATAGAAATAAAGAACAAACTGATTCACTACATCAAGTCCTTTATTTGTCCCAGTGCACGGAACAACCATGAAGATGACTCACTACATGTACAAACACAAGTATGGACTTCAAAGAAGTAGTTTGTTATAAAATGCTGTCACGTAAGTTCTAGCTTTACCTGTCCGAAATCTTTCATCCCTAGCCTACGCTGATGCAGCGAAGAAGTAACCCACTTTAATAATATAATACACTTGAGTCGAACAGCCAGCCTGTTAGATGTGCTGAAGGCTTACTCACAGTTTTATTAATTGCAGGCTACACGAACCGACAAATATATGCTGTGAGAACCTCGAAACGGCCTACGAACTGCCACGTCTTTGTCAGGCACCTAATTACTCTTCACTTTCCTACGTCATGGCTTCTCCTCGGTTGTGCAACTGTATACCCCTGACATGGTTCCAAGGCTACCTAAGGTATGCGGAACACAGCTTCCATAGACTCGAGTTTGAAGACGAAGCTTCCAGTACAGAGAAGAGACTCCAACCGATGTTGGTCGAGTAGCCCAAGTCAATATTTATCTTCTTCAGTCCATCCAGGCAGAAGGGAATAACCATTACATTACGTGCGAATTATTCTCATCCTGTCCCTCCTTCTTTGTCCATTTTCAACCTTCAGGTCTGTGGCCAACCATCAGACATAATGAACCGTAAAACACGACACTCTAACAAATAACACCGAAACAACCTACCGCCTTCAAATTTACAGTAATCAGCATGTATTGTACTTCCATCGTGAATGGAAATTAGTGCTCATTTAGTGTTAGTGGTATCCGAACGGTCAAAGAATCTAGCCAACGGTATCTTGGTGAAGTGATTTAAGGACAGACTTAACTTTCTGAGCTGAGTATTTTTACATGGAACTTGGTACTTCTCACAGATGTCAGTGTGAGACACTTAGTAAAGAGGAAATTATATCACATATCGATATATGCTTATCTTTCTTTTTGTGAAGCACACACAAACGCCTTTTCTCAATGAGCAAACAAACCAATTGTATGCTACCAGTCAGAGTGTTTCCTGTTCAGGCATTCTTTACAAAGTAAAAAACAAAGTCTTAGTTAAACGACACGGCTGTCTTGTCTGTCCTCCTGTCCGTGACTTAGTATCAGCGTCTAAACACTTCCACAGATGTTTTTAAGGAATCGATAAAAGACTTTCACTACAAGCTGTCAGACAATTTGATTTTCAACTACACTGGTTCATAACACTGCATCTGGCGTGCAAGTTGCATTCGACAAATCTTTCAACAGCAAGTGTTAAATTTCGATGTAGAAGACTTCCACTAAATATGTTAGATCAGCTCCGATATTCGGAAAAAATAAGCCTTAATAAAGCCTAGTATGCAGAAAGTTCTAGACGGTCATATCCATGTACCCCACAAACACGTCCACAGACGTTCGTGAAACACAATATAAAAAATGCATTGACCAGAAGCATTAAGCAGCGCCGATGTCCCAGCCCACTGTTCGGCATTAAAGGCTAGCAGTTTACGTGACAACACAACAAGGCTTCACTGTGTGTCCCACACAACCTTCTAAAATATTTGTTTCGGTTTGGGTGACTTCCACTAATTGGCACTCCCTTTATTTCCATTTCTTACTGGTCACAAGACTGCACAGAAATACTGGTAATTTGGGGTACATCAGTTACAAATGTGTTAGAGTCTCGCAAGTTTTAGATAGCCAGCAAAATGAAATAGACCTTTCTGCTGCCTGCCGAAATGAATCACATGATTGCAGGAGGTTTTATAAATACTCGTACAATGTCCAGTTTGCCATGAATACAAACCCTCACTAAACTACATTGATAACGCTTTCAGCTACATGTACAGAGCATCACGAGTGTGTCCTTTCATTTTAATTCATTTCGGAGTACGGATAGGTGGTCCGGTTCCATTTCTCACGCCATCATGAAACCGAAGGTGTTGGAGTCCCATAATCACAGCTGTAATCTCGCCCACACGGTATTGTATGTGACGCAGCTACCTCAGTCTCACGATTCATGCCACCAATTTGCATCTGTAATGTGTGACTTTCCTACCTGCTGGACACGATCGCTCTGAGCCTTTTCTTTGCGGGTCAAGTTCGTGTCATCCATCGTCCTCAGGGTCTGTGCATGTGCGGAACCGTCTTATATAACTACTCCAGTCAACATATTCTGATACAAATAGTATTTTCATGACTAAAATTAACCTGATTTTGTATGAGTATTCAACTCGTACCGCGCAGTAAACACATTCCGTCGCTGTTATACAGCCAGTCAGTAAATGCTGTACAGGGAAATAACTTCTATTTGAGATCCACACAAAACACATACGTAGGTTATTCGGAAAGTAAGTACCGTCTGCGCATATCTCTTGCGCATCCTCGAGACTGTCACTTTGCGCATGTGCGGTGACTTTCTCTATCAATTGAGAAGCCACAGACGCCATTTCGTGAAATTCGTCTTATGTTTATGTTTGTTCCTTGCGTTAAACATGTTTAAGACAATTGAAGGGGCCGCCGACTGTGAAATACGGACTGTAATTCGTTTTTTGAACGCTAGGAATGTGCTAGCAAGTGAGATTCATCACCAGATCTGTCAAGTGTATGGTGACAATGCGACAAGTGATGGCATGGTTAGGAAATGGGTTCGGATGTTCAATGAAGGACGAGAGAACGTGCACGATGAGGCGCGAAGTGGGCGTACATCTTTGGTGAATGATGATTTGGTGCGTAAGGTCAACGAAAGAGTGCGTGACAACAGACGTTTCACAATTTCTGATCTGTCCCTCCACTTTCCTCAGATTTCAAGGACTCTACTCTATGACATTGTCAGTAGTGGCTAACATCGCAGGCGGCCGCATTCTATGAGGAGGGTATAAAAAAAACTCGTGACCCGCTACGATAAGTGCCTCAATAATAGCGGCGAATATTTGTAAAAATAGTTTGAAGAATGTAGAATCTGATAACAATAAAATTTTAGACGAAACCTTAATCGATTTTTTTTACGGCGAAACAGTACTTACTTTCTGAATAAGCCTTGTACCTGCACTGTATGGGAAGAATGTAGAATTTTTGAACGTAAATCCGGTGTTACATAAAGTAGTCACTGGGCTGTAAACGGTCATCGACATTTCCTACGTAACGGAACGCAGAAGCAAATCACGTATGCGGCACGCATTAAAATCTGAATGATCCGTGGTTCGAATCGCAGCAGGGTCAAGAGTTTTATCTCTTCTCCAAAATACCCAGACCGGCACTGCGGCCCACTTAGCCTCCTGTTCAGTGGGTATCGGGAATTCTTTATGCGATTGTTTTTCACCAAAAAAGTGGACTTAGATTTAAAGAGGAATGTAGTAAAGTGCTACATTTGAGGAACAGCTTTGTTTGGTGCTAAAATTTGGACGCCTCGGAAGATATATCAAAAATACTTTGAAAGCTTTGAAATGTGGTGATGGACAAGGAAGGAGAAGATCATTTGGATGTATCGTGTGTAAAATGCAGTATTACTTACAGTCAAGGAGGAAGTGGATATCTTGCATGCAATACAACGAAGTATTGGTCACATCTTGAGTAGTAACTGCTGTATAAAATACGTCATAGAAGGAAAGGTAGGATAGATAGAAGGGACGAGGAGGTGAGCAAGAATAAGTAAGCAGCTACTGGATGACCTTAAGACGATAAGAAATTGGGAACTGAAAGAGGTTCGCACTGTCTGGCGAACTCGCTTTGCATGAGGCTATGGACCTGTCGTAAGACACTCCGTGATGATGAATGACCCTCTGTGAAGGTATTCTATTCAGTAAAATCTCTCAAGAAATACGGGAAGTATGGGGTACACATTGATTTAAACCCTTAAGTAGAATATGATTAGCACTTAGCCGATATTCATGAAAAACCATGCTCACTCTATACATTATTGTAAAGAATTCTTCCACTGAATTTCATGAAGGTCCATCAAAAGGTTTAACACCTGACACTTTGCCATGAAAGGAGAGGTGGAGACGTGGTCTCCACACAAGGAATTCATTTGTTTCTTCTTAAACAACGCCATAAAACGAACGTCATCAGAAACAACACGGAAAGGGGCGTTGAATTTCGAAAACTTGTTTGGCTTACTATGAAACTGTAGCAGACCTTCAGTAGGCTTAATTACCTGTGAGTACTGAAAAGAAGCCATTTACTCTCCCCCCCCCCCCCCCCCCCTCTTGCCCACCATCCCATTGTAGCCCCCACCCC
>Ga0123355_10006490_pt1 | contig 17341 bp, 8 predicted proteins | sample TergutEmb28metaG_3_FD_89872 | JGI IMG/M metagenome (GOLD analysis project Ga0123355, IMG submission 89872) | Embiratermes neotenicus P1 segment gut microbial communities from Petit-Saut dam, French Guiana - Emb289 P1 | ecosystem: Host-associated > Arthropoda: Insects > Digestive system > Gut ...
TGGTACCCCTTCTTAAAGTCATTGATGCCCCTATACAAGTCCCTAATATTTTGGATCTTACTGTTAGTTTCAAGTTCCTCAATTTTAGCTCTCAGATATGCCTTCTTTTTGTCCCTGAAATGTGTGCTAACTTCACGTCTTACCTTGTTCAGAATATCTACATTGCTTTGGCTTGGATCCTGCATCCACTGCATTTTAGCCCACTTCCTTTGATCCAAAACACCTAAACATTCTTCATCAAACCAGGGTTTATTCTGCTTCAATTTTTGCACACCCAGACTCTCTTTCGCTGAGGTTTGGATATTCTCCTTAATGTTCTCGCAAGTCCTATTTACGTCCTCGTCATCGTTCGAGTTCTCCAAAGCTGCAAACCTGTTTGTAATTTCAATCTGATACTATTCCCTAACCTCTGGCTCATTAAGCTTTCTCAAGTTAAATCTGTGCCTATCAAACGTCTATGCAGCCTGTTTACCCACTGCTAATCTTTCCCTCACCTTTGCAATCACCAGATAGTGATCTGTATCACAGTCAGCTCCCCTAAAACTTCGCACATCGAGTACACTCGAATGCCATCTCCTGTATTTCAATACATGGTCAATCTGGTTGTGAGTCTTACCATCAGGGGAGGTCTGGGTGTATTTATGAATGTTCTGGTGAGGGAACATCGTGCTCTTAACCACCAGATTTTTTTATGTGAATAAACCCCCAATTTTGTATAATATTCCATATGCACGAAACGACCGGTCACTCATTGTTGTGGGCTAAACAGTACTTGACAGTTCATTATTCTTTAGGATATGTCTGAGCCTAGCAGTGACGTGACAGTTCAGTAAACTTTGAAGAATGCCTGATCTGTTAACCCACCTCTATATAACCCAGTACCTATCGGTAATTGAACTCACTCGTTTACTGATGGTTACATACTCATACAACTCAAGAAACTTTGTATGTGGAAGCAGCATACGATTGATACAAATTGTTACTACGATGACTGCCATATGTTCATACAAGGCAAGTCCTGCTGACTGTGTTTAAAATTGTGAACTAATTTTCCTCTATTTCGAATTGAGCAATGTTGGAATTAATTTAGACCTATCAATAATTAAATTCCAAATCCTGACGCATACTGGTTTATAACTGAGAGGCGAGATAATTATTTTAACGATGATAAGGCGACATAGTGTGACTTAACTGCATATACCCTGCTTAGTTATTAGCTTTCCCTTTGACTTATATTATAGTGCTTAACTTAGAAAAGTAGAATATGTATATATATGTTATTTGACTGTTGAGCAAATTATTTGACTACACTGTTTTGTGCTTGAGTTCCTGTTAGTGAATTTAATTGAGTTCTCAGTATTTACTGGCTTGTGGCAGCATACATAGAATACCTGAAGTAATTTGAGGATAAGTAGAATCACCGCTACCCATATTATATAGTACCCGTCTGGATAGAATTTGGTGGAAGTTCATCCATTATCTGGAAGGCACTACACGTGCGTGTCTCCAAGGGGCGGGATGGTTGCAGTTCCTTGGTTGTCTGTAGGATGAACCATTGCAATTTGTTTTGCAGGTTATAAGTGAATATATACAGTCAACCCCCAAGACAGCACTTCCCTCACGTAATGTCTGTGAAATTTCCTATTGTACAGTGTTTTAATTTACTGCCACCCTTGATATACCACCACAGTTTGTGGCGAACAAACACGGGTGCCGTATCAGGGTTTGAGTGGCATTTCTTTCTGTATTCCAACAAACATACCTTGTGTGCAGAAATACAGTGCCTCAGTGGTTATCAGTGCTGCTACCAGAAACTTTTATAATGAGGTTGTTGTGACTTTCTTCAGGTACCTGCCTTCCCACAAGTACATGTCTGAATAGGCCCTCAAATTAGGCCATTACCACAGCTTTCCTAATTTGCTAACCATCCTGTCATTTGATGCTGTACAGTTTGAGTTCTGACAGTGTCATTAATTCTGCCCTTCCGTATTGTTCTGCACCTCATTACTGCATGGGTCTCAGTGAGATATATTTCAGGCAGCCCACAACCCTTTCTTATAACTATCCTGACACTCAGGCTAGTGGCATATGTGAATATAATGGCAGCAGTAGCTGCTGTTTATTTACTGTAAGAATTTGAGATTTTTTAAATCTGTTTTTAATATTGCTGATCCTGAATGCTCCAGTCAAGTAGCCATGTTGCTGCATCCTGTTCATAAGGTCACATGTTCAAATCTGTGTCTGCAGACAGGCTAACTGGACAGAGGCTCTTGTGGTTTTTGTTCAGTCTCTTCAAGCAGATGATGAGAAAGCATTTTAAATTAGACCATAACTGCTTCCATTCACGCCATATCCAAAATGTTATTCACTCTCACGCAACCTTTCAACGCTATAACATAGGAACCATTGAAAGCATTGTTAAAAAAAGCAAACATAAAAAATAAATAATTTTCTGTGTCTCAAACATGAAGTTGCTGGTTGTTTAAGATCCTTAATTGCTAAATCAATAAAATTATCATTTTAATGACAGGATAACTGGGTCTGAATTACTGGCTATATTTGATTTTTTCCTTCAGAATGAACGTATCATTGGAAAAGTTCTAAGTATTCTTGATGAACAAGTTACAACATATGGCATTGTCAGGCTAGATTCTGTACATTATGAAGGTAAAGTCATTTCTCACTGGAATTTGAAGTCATATCATATACTTTATATTTGTGTTTACTTTTATTTTCCAGTACCATCAAGAGCATGAATGATTTTTCATGTACAGCACAATTGATCATGTTGCTTCTTTGCTGAAATTAACAGGAAACAAACCACTATATTAGTAAAGAGTAGCTTATAAAATATTTTTGTGGAGAAATTAATTATGATATATGATATATTTGTTAACTGCAATTGGGTTGAAACCCTGTAGCTGTAGTAAAGTATACAATTACATGTAAACAATGTATAGAACAACACAATTAACAACAAGAACAACACAATTAACAACCTAATTCGGAAGAGTGCAGGCTGTGCCCCATCTGTGAGTTATACCCTGGCATTTGCCTTACAACTGAGGAAAAAGCATGGAGAAACCTCAGTCAGGATAGCCGCAGAGTGCCATTTGACATGATGAAAACAGAATATACAAAACAGAACATACATAACAATAAGAATACATAAATATGACAATAAAAATACATAATTTACAAAATTAAATACAAATTTAAACAAAAATTTATGAAATTAAACAAATTTACAAAATTAAACAAAATTTACAAAATTAATATATAGTTACATAATAAATAAAACAAAAGTACATAGAGTCTATACACAACTTTAATTAATCATAAGTATTAAATAATTATATGCAACATGTTTTGGCTTTTTTGTTGGCATTGCACTTATATAGTTTCCTCTTATAGGTTTTGATTTTTGACTAGCAGTTATAATTTGTAGGCAAAAACATGTTGCATATAAGTATTTGAAACTGATGATTAATTAAAGTTGTGAATAGACTCTGTTTACTATTGTTCTATTTATTATTATATTAAAACACAGTGGGTATGCCTTGCAAAATAAAATTATATAGTGACATGTTAGTACACACAGTATGGCAAAAATAGTGAACTAATTGTAAATGCGATAACATTTTACTGAAAGTAATTCTTATCAATTTTAGCACGTTATAGTTTACTACTGTGCTTAAATTGTTGTTACATTCTTTCACTTTTTGTGTACAATGTCTTTTACTTGGCCACTACCCTCCTGAATGCACAGGTTCACACAAGTTGAGAAGCTGCATATAACTTCCCAAAGTGTTTATTCTGAAATGTTAGTGATTTCGTCTCATAAAGTTTGTTTGAGTGCATTTAAGTCTATTGGGCGACTACTGTACACTTTACTTTTCAAATAACCCCACAGAAAAAAGCCAGGTTCTGCTACGTCTGGTGAACAAGGAGGCTGTGACACATCACCAAAATGAGAAATCACCCGCTGCAGAAACACAGCGAAGCACAGCCATGCTAATCACTGCCATGTGGGCTCTAGTACCAGCTTACCGAAACCACAAGCTATGGTTTGGTGGAAGTTCATTGATCATCTCTGTGTAACATTGTGATATGAATGTGATGGCTTGTCTGCCTTCACCCTTAAAGAATTACAGTCCAGTGACTCCTCTGGACCTAACAGCACAGCAAACAGGGACTTTGGGTCATAAAGGGGGCAGTGGTGAAGTTCATGAGAATTTCCAGCTGACCAGTATCGAAAGTTCAGCTTATTAACTGTGTCGTGCAAATGAAAATGTAGCTCATTGCTCATCTAACGGTTGTTTGGCAGGTCTGGATTTTCAGTCAGTATCCACGAAATTGATGACAAAATTGCAATTGTACCTCTTTGTCGTGATCACTCAAGCATGCACAGTTTGCAGTCTGTTTTGGTGAATGTTCAGGTCACTATGCAGGATGCACCTACACTCCTGTCAGACATACCTAACGCTTGTGCGAGCAGATCACCTCAGACTGCAGCCGACAGATGCAAGTACTCGGGCAATGTTCTCAGGTGTGCAAACTGAAGACTACCAAGCAGGTGGCTTTATACATGTGACAGAGCCTTCTTCACACCCTTGCCTTCCCCATCAATGGATTGCATTTGGAGATAGGGCTCCTGTTGATTCAGTTCACAGCGAAATCTGCGCTGAGACACTGTAATGGAACCCATCTGAATAAAGAGTTCCACAGCACATACATTTTCTCTTAAATCCCCAACACTTCATTTCAGCTAACTTCAAAGGTCACTGCTTTAGTTTATACACCTGTACACATTGATACCTTAGCGGAAAAGCACATAACTAAAATTTTAAAATGCTTCACTACCATGTATTTCAGCCACACCTGTATAAGCACACATATCAATGTACAGCTTGTTGAGTGTGTTACTTCTTATCAAAGCTCCCTGACACAGTTTTCCAAACTTGCATATATGCACTTCTTTGTGCTTCTTTTGAAAACAGGAAGTTGCAGATCTTTATCAACTAATTCACATTCATATTGTGGCCCTTGTGGGTCATGATAACATGTAATCTGGGAGGTGGGTACCAACATTTTGGAGGAACTCACTGCCACCACTTATGAGTATAAGTGATATTACACGTGAGTTCTAGCAGTCTGCAACTTGGGAAAGCAGGCAATACATTTCATTATGGTGTGTAGTATTGCAAAGATGCTATTTTGATTGTGTCTTGGAAACAAAAAAGCCTGTAAGTTTATTGTGTGGTTCAATCTCCCTCATCAGCATAGACAGGCAAATCAAAAATGATATTTTGAACTGCATGTTATAATGAATTCTGGTGAAGCACTGGAGGGTCATAACAATCGTCACATATCTCTGAACACTGTCGGAATCCCCTGCTTAGAAATGCCAACACAAACTTATTACATTTCCTCTCCTGCTAGACTAGTTGGTAGGATAACTAAATGAGCAATATGCTTATTGCTGCTGGTAAAGGGCGGCACCATGACAGTTTGATGTGGAAGAGAATATGGATAAGGTATAAGATATCTGCACAGTAAGATGAGAAAATTTTTAAATTCTTAACCAGGGAGCAGATGTTCATGTATTCACACTGCAAACATAAGAGTGGAATGCTAGTTCTTTACCACTGAGATAAACTGTCTGGTCATCTAGAATTACTTCAGTTGCTTGCCTGGTAAGAAGTTTAGTTCCAGAAAAATATTGCAACAATTTATTCACAATTCACTTCACACCTGAAAGAATGTCCAGACAGGAGGGCAGTCAGTTTTTTTTTTTTTTTTTAATGTGGTACAGAAGTGGAATAGGGATGGTTTGCTTACTGCTTTGTAATATGCCATGGATGTGATACAGTCTGGATGTCTGCATTTACACTGGACTGCATTCGCATACTGTATTGCATGGTCCAGTACAGAAGAAGTGTGTAAGTTCCCCACAGTCTTTATACAGAGACTGCTTCAGGTCATTGTGCATAGCCACTGTGCCATTTGACTCTGTATTAAGAAAATTTCATTAGATCAATAGAGAAATGCATAACAGCAGTGTTGACCAGTATTTGTGAAATCTGGTATAAACAAGATCACTTGGTGGCTGTTCAGTGCTGATTATTCACAATGGTCAGAAAGTCAGTTTTTATATACCACAAGCTAATTTTTGGCAGTGGCATTTTCTACACATCACATGTAGGAACATCTCATTGTAATTTGTCACAAAACAGACAACAATATAAGAATTGCATGAAATATGTTGCCTGAAAATAGCAATGAATTGACTTTTAGACCGTGTATGATGGTGTAAGAATGAACATGATTGTGATGAACCGAATTATGTTGCTAGTGTAAAGAATGAACTTCCCATATCTTAAGACAGAATGCCTAAATAAGTCAGACTAGTTCACACTACTTAATTGAAAACAAAGTACTGTCAGTCAATACAAAGGTATTGTAGTACTTCCAAACATTGGGAACTATTCATCCAACAATGCAGCATCACATTACTGAAGACTTGAATCTCCCATCTAACATTTTCTTCAATCAGATCCACCAATGACAATCTAAATTTCATTTACGTGACTGGATTCCAGCTAACAACAACTAAATGTCCCTTAGTCATCACTAAATGCACACAAAAAAATGTATTAACACTTCATCCACAATTCTTTTGTGCCCCTTTAGGTAGCATATGAGTTCCTCTTTTGTGTCATTCTCTAAACCGACATAGTCCGAGCGACAGCAAACACACCCAAACAGATAAAGAGTAGACTCCCAAAAATATATCTTTCCCAACTGACTTGCACAGATTTGTCTCCATCGTAAATCCCATTTCTTCATGTCTGTACTCAGTCCCTTGATATTTGATCTCTGTGATCTCTATAATCTTATTTACACTGCGGACTTCGTGGAGCATAACAGCGGTTCCATTTCTGTCTGTTAGGAGTCAGCACGCGAAACAGTGGACTAACAGTTTTGTATTTACTTGAAAACTGCGCTCATCTGGCTTATTACACAGCGAGTAGAAATTACCGCTATTCGCTGGGTAGTAAACCAGAAGATCTCAGTTCTCAGATACTCCGCGGCGGAAGCCTGAAATTGCTCATTGTACGTACTTGTAGGAATGCTGCTGAATGACAGCTGTCTACATTGACAAGGTGCCTTTACTAGAAGAAGTAAACTGTTACAGACATAGAGATACATTATAACACAGATCTCTATTGTTAGCCATGAGAATACGTTCTTTGGTGCTGCACTCTGAAGGCAGATAGTATGATGGTTACTGTCGGTGAATCCTCAATCTGAATCTTGCTTCAGCTCATGTTTCACTTTTCTGTTCAGTAACTTCTCTTATTTTTTATGACATGTTGCTGTACATTTCTCTACTTTTTCGTAATATGGTCGTGTCAACGGCTGCTCACCTTGTTTGTTTTATTTATTTCCAACCGTATTTATCACAAGATACGCAACGTATATATAACGTAACATTGTGGTGCGTTCGCTTTTGCAATGGAAAAGCAACAGTGAGTTCTTGCATTATTGCACTACGTATCGCTGTCAAATATAGATATTTAAAACGTTGCCATGAAGAAGCAACACTGAGTTTATGGAAATGTCGCTGTCGACAACGTATACGTGCTTAAATCGTCAAATAGTGCCCAAGAGTTTTGTCCGCTTATAACCACATTTTTATTTTCCAGAAAAAATTTAATGGAAGTCCCCAGTATCAAACCTCACAACAATCCGCTGGTATAGTTCACCCACGGACATGACGGACCCAATAAGCAGCTTTCGCTTCTTGTACGAACGCGCCGAAATCGGTAAGCCACTGATCAGTTGTAAACTGCTGTGTGCAGTCCATTGGAATGCAGTACGCTAATTTCACGTTCGTGTGATTTGTATTACAGCATAATGCTTAGTGTTAACTTAAAATGTTCAGTCGTAAATATTGTTTCTCTTACGCAAATAACAGTGTTTCAATTGATGGTGACTGCATACCAGGATATAGCTTCTCGTATTTGTGGTGTGTAACTCTGTCGTGAAATATTTAATGCATGAGTGTAAGTACTTTTGCACGTAGGTTAAGCGTACATCGTAGAAATATATTATTACAGTTTAAAATTATTTTTAATTGACATCATTTGTAAGTGGAAGTTGTTTCTAAACAATCACATGACCTAACCTAATTGTAAGTTATTTGTCAATGATGTTGTTTTGCTAAATAATTAGAAACACACTGCCAATTTTTTCTGGCAGATAATTGTCGGAGGCAAGGTCTTCGTGATGTGTTGTGGTGAGATAACGTGTGCGTAATCGGTGGTTCTTAACCTCTTTGGTACTGTTACCCCAGAAGGTTAACTGGTAAATTGAAAAATATACATTTTTTAAATGATAATAGACCAAAAGAAGCTCATGGTGAATAATTCTATTGGACTTCATTTTCCTATACAGTAGGCTGAACGTTCTTGCATTGTGAAGGCACCATATATTAGCTAAGTTACTCAGAAAAATAATAGACAGCAAAAATAGTATTTCTTGTGTGAATTTTCCACATCAAAATGTGCTACTACTTCTACTTTACTATCCGAGATTATGATGCAGTTAATCTACATTTCAAGTCCTAAGACCCAGTCTGTTCCTGGCATTGATTTTATCATTGACCACTGTAGAAAGTAGGCCTGTCAGTGGTATGTCCTGAGTCTCTTTCATCATGTTCCTGAGCTGGTAATTCTATTGTATGGAAAGCATGCATCCACTGGGTCATCCTGTGATACTTGTCATGTTCAGGAACAGTAAATGAGACACTCAGTAACACAAAGTGCAGTTACAGCCTTCTGAGCTCTTTCAGGGGAATCAGCTGTTTGAAACCAGCTTTAAATCAAAATGCTAAAAATGCTTCTTCAATGTGTTTGCTGTCCTAATGCAGACCAGGGGATTTTGCTTCTGTATATAGATGTATAGATTCTTATCTTAGGTTACTTCTTTTGTTCCTCTGTAAATAGTCTTACAAGCTGTGTGTTCATATCATGCCATTATACACATAGAGATATGGACCTATAGATTTTGTTATCAACAGTAAATATCCTATATCATGAAGTGAACACATCTGTTTGGTTGCCTCCAAAAGAGTTGGCAATTTCAAACAGGTGGTTACATCACCATTCTCAGCCCTACATCTTTGAAGCTCCAGCTTAACGACAGAACTGGTAACTTTATCTTGAGCTGTGAGGTACAACATACGTATTTCCTTATAGTGAGAGATGTAGATCATTATTTCAATAAAATACACTTTGCAAGATATTCCAGTTGTAGAAAGAGTGTATGGTGCATTATTTTTCTAGTCAAAGACCTTTCCTATTTCTTGTCTTAGTTTTAACACTCATTTTTAAGACTTCAAAGTACTGTAACCAGTGACATATATGAAATTGAACAGTTCTGTTGCTATGAATTCTGTAAATAACATTCCCACTGATCTGCTCTGTTGCATAATAGTCACTGAAGAATACTATGAAACCACAATTGCAGTGAATATGCAAGCCATGAACTTGATCAGTTCTTGAAAAAGAGCTGCATAAATAAGCTGTGCTGTTACTTAAATATAATGTTTAATTTAAAGATTAATGCTGCAGAACTGACTGTCGCACAGGCAGTTTGTGTGGTGTAGCTCAGCGTGGATGTCTTCAAGTCTTCTGAATAGATTAGAAATTGGACTCGTGATTAATACCATTATTTTTCTTTGCAGTTCATCATGTGTGTATTCAAGACAGCTACTAGAATAGAGAATGGAGTCGCAATTAATGTCAGTGTCACTGTTTTGCAGTTCATCATGGATGCTGTGAAGTCAGAACCTAATTCAGACAGTGAGATATGTTCTGACAGTATAGATGAACTTGTTGATGTGAAGGAGGAGGAAGTTCCTCCAATGATGTTTCTACAGGTTAAGACTGAAAATGAGGTGAGTTTTTCGTCTTATTGTTGTTTCTTAAGCAGCTGTGTGAAACATTGAAGGTATGCTTGATAAACATAACACAGTGTCTCTGCACCCACTTAAATAATGAGTTTTTCAAACAATGGAAATACGGGGTCTTTTTTTTTTGTTATGACACCAAGTACAACAGCTTTATCACATAGAAAGCCTGCATTTGCTGGGACATCATGTGACAGCTGTAATGCTTAGTACAGTGATAAAAGAAACCCACTGTACTAAAGTACTGTTATTGCTGCTGCTGATTGTGTTAATAATTATTATATTAATGTTAATGACAACAGTGACAACAACAACAACAGCAGCAATTCATAACTTATGCATATGTAGAGTTGCAAGAAATAGGGAATTCTGTCTTGGGTTTTATTGGTTTGATTGCCCACAGACCATACTAGCATGCTAACTGAAAAAATTAAGTTGTATTCTTTTGTTGCATTATTAACTTATGTAAATATAACACTGACAGTATTACATTTGTATGACTGAAAACTGATGCAACAGAGAAGTACCAGTCTTTGTGTCTGCTGCACAAAAGTATTTGTTTATTCATTTATTGTGCATTATTTCAATAAACAAAAGTTCGCTTTGCACAGATATTCATTGTGGCTTCTACAGTCCCTTGAAAAGCTGAACTCAAAAAAAGAAAATATGCGAAATAGAGCATCTTCCCTTAGAAATGTAAAGTGATTTTTAAATAGAGCTTATACAAATCTGTGTATTAAGATAGGGCACCCCTGTGGTTAGTGACATAATCATTATGTTTTTTCAGCACAACTTTGATACTACAGAACTTCAACACATTTCATGTGATGAAACTTATCTAACATTTTCTGACAGTGACAATGAGCAGACAGATATAAAAGAGGAGGAAGATCCTCTATTAATAACATGCCCACTTAAAAAGACAGAGAATCAGGTGAGTTTGTCATTAAACATACGGTCATATTGTAGTATTCTGTTTTGCAGTGTTTTACTCATACAGCCCAGTGAGTTTGTTTCATGATGGTGGAGATACTTTTTCATAGTGATCACAGTAAAGTTGCTGGAAAATTTTTCTTGTCTGTCTCCACCAGGACGACAGTAAAAGTGATGCTGTTGATCATGATCCCTAAAGTACGTATGTCACTTTATTTGTATTTTACGGTTCCTATTTGTTATTTTTCTCCGTCCATCTGCTTTCATTCTTGCAGTCCTTTTTGCCCTTGCAACACACATTCCCTTCAGCTCTGTAATTCATGATCTTCCTGTTTTCTGCATTCCTGGTGGTATTCGCTCAAGCAAACGATCTTCTCCTGTGTGCAAATATTGTATGTGTTGTCATTGTGTAAACCCATAGTTAGGTACATGTGCAAAATTGCAAAAAGCGACTGTTAGATTTGTCATGTCTGTCTGTCCGCCTGTCTTTCCTTTTGCGTGGAACAACTCAGCTGGACATATTTTAATGAAATTTGATATTTGAGTATTTTTTGGAAAATCTGTTGAGAAAAGTCAAGTTTCATTAAAATCTGGCAATAATGGGTGCTTTACATTAAGACAAATATACATTTTTTTTATCATATCCCACTCAGTTCTTCTAGGAATGAGAAATGGCTCAGACAAAAGTTTTAGAGAAAATCAAATGCATTGCATGCTGAATTTCTAAGGCTACAAACACACACTCAGAATATGTAACAATTATGACTTTTCCACTGCAACAGTGGTTGCATGTCTTGTCTAATTACATGGTTGGCATTTTGTTCTTCCTTTATAGTTTTTCCAGTCATCTCTAATAAACCATTTCCACTGCCTGTAACATTTTAGTTGTTTTCCTTCATAATGCTATACTTATAAACCTATAGTACATTTTTTGGGATTTTCTTACAGGTGTGATGTTTAGTTTTTCTTGTAATTTTGTATAACCCTTAATACACCCTTGACTTTCATCGCATATTTTCAATAATTTATTGTTTGCTTAATTGCTAAATAATTTCATCTAAACTTTACTTTGAGGACCACTGTTCCAGCAGGCCTGTAATTTTAATCTACACTTGTAATCCCTTTCCAGTATATTCCATTGTAGTCTGCATTTCAGTTTGTCTGTCTTTTTTGTAATACATCTGCACTGTACATTGTACATTCAGGCAGGGTTTCAAATACCTTATTAGTATTACAGATCTGTAAACAAATGTACTTCATGCTTTTGTCCATTACTTTCAGAGATATGTTAGAAACTGCACTAGTCATGTGTATGTAGTTATCAGAGTCATCAGTTTTCATCACATTTGGGCTAGATACTGAGTGAACTGAGTTACTGAACATAGCAGTCAAGTGGATGGCATTTCTGCTTTATATTCTGGAGATGCCAGGTTCAAATTTTGATCTTGAGGCCAGTTCTTTGGTTAAGTTTGTTGTTAGTGTTCCCCAGTGCCTCCAGACATATGTCATGATGGTATCACAAATTAGGCTGTTATCACAACTTCTGGCATCCTCCTCTGAAATTCATTATTCACTGATCATCCTATAATTGGACAGTTAATAATGTGAGCTGCTAACATTGTCATTAAACTCTTAAGGGTGTAGATGAATTGTACATGATGGTGTGTAATTTAATTTACATACACCTATTAATTTTCATTATAGCTTGTTTGCCATGTTTAACACACACACACACACACACACACACACACACACACGACATTTCAAGTGATAAGTCTGTATGGTATTTTACACTGTATTTCTACAATGCTAACAGTTAACCTTTTGACGCCTAACGACGACTATAGTGGTCGTACCGCACCGCTAACCTCTAAATGTTGCATTTTATATATTTATTCAACAAATATAGGCACTGAATATTTCAAACATGATATATACTCTCCGTTTTTTCCTCTTCAAAATGCAGATTGTTTCATAAATCTAACATATTTGGTTCCTGTATTATTCACATTTTATATACAGGGTGTGCTAAAATTAAAAAAAATAATTCCGGTGCCAAAAGGTTAAATTGCACAAGAACTGTTGAACCTCGTCATCCTGTTGCAAACGTTCAGGACCAGATTATTTACGATGATTACCAGTACTTTCAACATAGATGAGATTTTTTGTAAACTTTTTTCTGCAGTTACATTTATTTTACTTACTAGGATGATCTACCACATGACCTAAGGCTGTGTGACAAGTCAGTTCATTTATTGTAGCCAGTCTCATCCATGCACATATCTGTTTAACTGCGGTGTACTGTGCACCTAGCAAACTGTAGTCAGCGTACTTCCTTCTAGAGACACATTTTGTTGCTCATGTATCAAACTGTTCATGTTTTCCCACAGAGATTGAGTGTAACAGAAGAAACAGATCCTGCAGGCACTGGAAGTGAACTGCAGACACAGAAGAAGGACTGTACAACAAAGGGATGTGGCGACACTAGTGACACTTTATTTATTGAGCCAGAGAGTAGGAAGATGCAAAAGCGTGTTTATTCTAGAGGGCCTCACTATACTTGCAGCGTTTGTAAGAAATCCTTCGGTCAACAGAATTCTCTCAGTAACCATTTACGTGTACATCGGCATCCATACAAATGTGACGTGTGTAACAAATCTTTTAATCGAAAGAGTGAACACAGTATTCACCTACGTCTACATACTGGGGAACGCCCATACCAGTGCGATGTGTGTAAAAAATCCTTTACTAGGCAGAACAACCTTACAGTACATCTGCGTATACATAGTGGAGAACGCCCATACTCCTGCAATTTGTGTAAGAAATCCTTTAGTCGACAATTTGAAGTCACAGTCCATATGCGTGTACACAGTGGAGAACGGCCATATTCTTGCAATGTGTGTAATAAATCCTTTAGTCAGCAGCATAATTTAATAAAACATGTGCGTGTACATACTGGAGAACGTCCATACCCCTGTAGTTTTTGTGAGAAAACTTTTAATAGCACAAGTGATCTCAATAAACACTTGCGAGTACATAGTGGGGAACGTCCATACCCTTGTGATATTTGTAAGAAATCCTTTCATAGTAGTAGTAATCTAAATGTACATTTGCGTGTGCATACTGGAGAACGGCCGTACCCATGCGACATTTGTAAGGAATGCTTTGCTTATAAGAGTGAGCTCAAGAAACATCTTCGTGTACATGAGGGTGAACATCCAGTTAGTTAAGGTGTTGCAAAAATACTTTTGTTAACATATTTATTAGTGAACATCTTCTTGTAGTTAGTAAACTGTGTTTTTAGTAATGTTAAATAAATAGTGCGCAAACATACAATAATGATGCCATCATAGTACACTGATTGTGTGGTTATCATGTGGATTGAGATTATTGGCACAGTTGTGAAATGAACTATTACAAAGTAATTTTCCCTCATGCCTCCAGTCATATATCTTAATATAGGTCCATTATTTTATATGACAACTGTTATTCCAATCAGCTCGTGTAACATTCAAGTTCCTTTAGAATTTCGGCATGCAACGAACAATATGCTAGATCTCATACATGCCTAAAAGCCGATGCAGTACATTGAACTAAGACCCTTGTACCCCGAATCAGGCACGTGGAAGTGGTGCAAAGAGCACAATGTTTGCCGTCATGTAAAATGTGCCAAGTGATGACTGATATTAGTTGTCAGATAAAATTTGTGTAAACTGCTGTAAATGAATTCTACACCATGGAGGGTAATTTAATTTACAAACTTACTCATTTTTATTAGGAGCTGGGATAGCTAAGTCGGTATAGCGACTCACTGTGGGCTGGACAGTCCGGGGATCAAATCCCGATTGGGGGCGAGATATTTTGCACAAGTCAAGACCAGCTCTGAGGCCCACCCAGCCTCCTATAAAATGGATACCTCAGGGGTAAAGCGGCCAGGGTTTGGTGTTGACCACCTACCCTCATCTAGCGCTGAGGTTCAAGAAAGAGTAGAGCTATACCTCTACTCCCCCTCTGAGCCTTCGTGCCATGTTCTAGTGTGAACTTTACCCTTACCTTTACCCTTTTTTACTGGTTTTTATTATTGCTTAGCTGTCATGTTTAACACACATAACATTTCAAAATATTAAGCTGCCTGTATGCTATTTTACACTACTTTTGCAACAGAAACAGTTACACTGCAGATTAAGTGTTGAACCTCATCATCCTATTACAATAAATGTTCAGAACCTGTTATTTGGAATGATTGCCCCTGCCTGAATAAAATTTCAATCTCTCACCCTCTCTACAGCAGTTTCATTTATTTTAGATCCTGGGTTGAACTACAGCATTACTTCATGACTTAGGTTGAGTGTCAAGCCATTTCAATTAATAGCCAGACTGCTCACTGTTAACTGTTGTGTACTGTGTGCTCGGCAAACTTGTCAGCATACTTTCTTCTAGAGACAAATTTTGTTGCTCATGTATCAAGCTGTTCATGTTTTTTTTCACAGAGAGTGATTGTAACTGAAGAAATAGATCCTGCAGGTATTGGAAGTGAACTGCAAACAGAGAAGACTAGAACAAAAGAATGTGCAGACACTAGTGACACTTTACTGCTTGAACCACAGTTTATGCAGATGCAACAGCAAACTTGTTCTGCAGGCCATCAGTATACTTGCAATGTCCGTAAGGAATTCTTTAGTCTACAGAATTCTCCCAGCACTCATTCACATGTACATCAACATCCATACAAATGTGGTGTGTGTAACAAATCTTTCAGTCGGAAGAGTGAACACAGCGTACACATGCGTATACATACTGGACAACATCCATACCAATGTAACATCTGTAAAAAATTCTTTACTCGGCAGAATAATCTCACAGTACATCTGCGTATTCATAGAGGAGAATGTCCATATGCCTGTGATTTGTGTTAAGAAGTCCTTTAGTAGACAGCGTAATTTAAATAAACACGTATACGTACTTGAGAATGTCCATATCCTTGTAGTTTTTGTAAGAAAGCCTTTAATAGTACAAGTGATCTAAGTAAACATTTACATGTACATACTGGAGAACATCCATACGCTTGTGATATTTGTAAGAAACCTTTTCATAGTAGTAGTAATCTAAATGTACATTTGTGTGTGCATACTCGAGGATATCTGTACCCTTGCATTGTTCGTAAGGAATGCTTTACTTATAAGAGTGTGCTAAAGAAACATCTTCGTGTACATAATGTTGAACATCAAGTTTGATAAGATGTTTATAATAAATATTTTTGCTAACATATGTATTAGTGAACGTCTTAATGTAGTTAATAAAATGTGTTTTTAGTAATGTTACATAAATTATGTGAAAGTCTAAGCAATAATTACAGCATCATAGTACACTGTGATTGTATGAATTTTGTGTGGATTACGGTGATCAACATATTGTGGTCTGAGGAAACATGTGAAGCATACTGGTGCCCCATTCATTTGACTTTAAGGTCTTGGTAAGGTAGTGGATCATGTGATGAATACTCTTGTATTATTTTGCTGATGTTTGTTAATTACTCCTGCCAATTATTGGTTTTCCTTGTCAACCACTTCCACCAGTTTAATCAAATTTTATATTCATTTCCTGTGCCTTCCACCATTGATATTACAGATGAGCACATAAGACTGAATCACAATCTTCACACCAGTAAAATTATTTTGTAGCACAAATCTGATAAGTTAGAAGTTGTTGTTACACATGTTTTTGGTGCTTAGGGATTGTATATAACGTGACTGTCTAACACAACCTTTATTGCCTAAAATATATGTTTAAAAGATAATTAAAACATCATGACAGCTACATGTTTCAGCTTTCTTCCTAAAGCCATCCCCATTCTGTGACTTAGAGGATTTTTTATATACAATTTACAATGTTTTCAAATACAAGAACTCATTTACAAAAATTGTCTTTAATATGCTAGGATTCTCTGTAAAATTCTTCTGTGTCTTGTTCCTTTCCTTCTACCGGCGCATATACTCATACTATTGTAAAGTTTCTATTCAGTACTTTTATTCTAGTTTCAATTATTCTGTCCGACATCCAAGTGTAGTCTTGTATCTTGTGTTTCCAATCTTTCCTAACTGCAGTCGCTACTCCAGATGGTGCCCATGATACGAAGTCAAAGAAGAGATGACTGGGACAAATTTGTGAAGACATTAGAAAGAGATAAACTCAAAATTGACCCGATAACAAAAGCAGAATGGAAAGAATACTATGGAAAACTTTGGAATGAGCAAGGCAGTAAGGATGAAGAAGGAATAGAAGAGGAGAGGAGAAGTGAAGGGATGGACAACAACGAAGACATGATAACAATAGAAGAACTAAACGAAGTGCTTAAACATGCAAAAAACAGGAAAAGTTGTGGATTAGATAACTTACCAATGGAATTGTGGAAATTTGGAGGAAACGAATTAA
>Ga0123355_10006491_pt1 | contig 17341 bp, 7 predicted proteins | sample TergutEmb28metaG_3_FD_89872 | JGI IMG/M metagenome (GOLD analysis project Ga0123355, IMG submission 89872) | Embiratermes neotenicus P1 segment gut microbial communities from Petit-Saut dam, French Guiana - Emb289 P1 | ecosystem: Host-associated > Arthropoda: Insects > Digestive system > Gut ...
GGTGGGGGGGGTGGGGGTGGGGGGGGGTGGGGGGGGGGGGGGGGGGGGGGGGGGGGGGGGGGGGGGGGGGTTAAACCCCCCCCCCCCCGGTACACCACTGCAAAATGAAATATGATCCTTTAAATCACACTCAAAGTCTACCAAACCCACTTTGAAGGACAGCAGTCCGGTAATTTCAGTTCTATTACTAGAGGATGAAAGGAAAAAAGGCACATCGATCTTTTTGTTTTTCTGTTTATTTTTTTAAGAATCGCAGCTATAATGACTAAATGAATGAGTAATGTGACGATCACATGCAGCCATTCAGCTGGCTGCAACTGGATAGCGGTGCCCAGTTCAACTGACGCTGCATGACGAGGTAACTTGTGTCTGATGCGGCCTCACAGTGGGCGGTGAGAAATGCAACAGGCGGGTCAAATGGAGAGACAATTTCTGCGACATTTTGTTATCTAAATCTTGACACTTCACAATACACCTTTCGGACTGACTAATTTCTAAATATTATTTATTTCTCATATCACTTATTCTTACGGCTTAAACAGTCCACGGTTCTACAGTAACCGCCTAGTCGCTCAAATTGTTCGATTCAGGATATTAACAGTGTCGTATGTACCGCACTTGTCATTTTGGACGGCATGTCTCAACATTAAATCGAGGGAACAGAATGGATGAATTTGATTGGTTTTCAATCTCATTTAAGTACATACCAACCCCCTATCCACGAACCTAATATTCAATAATAATAACCAAATCGTTCTGTACTCAGTCCCTGACACAAAAGGCAAAAACCAAAAGTGCAGATATTTCACAACGAAACGCTATCGAGAAAACTTGGATTTTCTTTATCATCTATTATTATTTTGCGCCTATAGCCTATACGACTTACAACTTACTTTACCCACACCGCCGGTAATTATGAATGATGACTCGGTAAGAACGTAGACGAAAAATGGCGTGGAATATTTTCAGAATCCAAGCCAGGAGCTTCGCGAAGTGACTCAGTAGTGACTGTCGAACTATGAGCCGGGGTTCAAACGCAATTCTTCCCGAGAAAAATGTAGTTTTCGTTGTACCATCTACGTACCTTTAAAGTGAAACTACTATCTCCTACCACAATGGAGTCAAATAGTATACCTTAAACTTTTCCAGTCGCTGCCATGTCGGTACTTTTCAATATATAAAATAAAACGCGTAGTAACTACATTATAAACGTGTTTGTACACATTCACGTTTCGGAAGTTTTGAAACCAAACTTGTAATAATTGTTTAATTCAATATGATGACCATGGAAGCTCGGTTTAGAAAACAACTGTATGAAAATAAATTCTCATACAGTCTAGTATTCGTTTATATGATGGTAACACTACCCTTTTTGATAAAAATGTAGACAAAACAAAAACCAAAAATAAAATTACTTAAAATCCAATAAAAATAATCAATATCACCATCATCAACTACACGGTACGTTTCGGCACCCACATCTGGTCCGATCTTTACCGCACTGGCCTTCCCAGATTTACACCTACTTCTTTGAGGGACGTATTGCTAAACCATTTAGGTGTATTGTCTTTCATGCTTTGTAGAGGTTTTCACGAAGAAATCAGCGACGAAAAGAATGCAAAAATGAATAACATTGGGCATACGTAAAAGAAAAGTCATTTGTAGGTACACAAATATGCTACGTAACTTTATGGAAACCCTTTGTAGGAAAACTTCTAATATAAGTTAAAATTAGGGGTTTGGAGTCTCACGTGCGTTTAAACAGATATTCGCGTATGTCTCACAGAAAACGACGTATGGCGTGACAGTCCCAAAGCCAGCATACGTCTCAGCATTTCTTAGAACGTGAAGTTGTATCCCAAAAATGTAAAATACAAGAAAGATTTGGCAGGGCTGTATTAGAAGTATATTGATTCAATCCCCATTCCTGGAACATGTTATGAAGGACAGCATATGTTCCAAAATTAGTGATCAGCTGTATGGTGTTTCGATCAAACATACCCATAAGTTGGTTCCATTCACACTGCTCTAATCGACACGGACTACAGTAACATTACCCAACATTCCCATCCTTAACTTTCCACTAAACTTCTGTGTCACTCAGCACTCACAGCAAAACGTTTTTCTTTTTTGCGCAAACAGCCCCCAGTGGGCCAGGACCTCCTCAGTCACGAGGCTTCCAGATCACACTCAACGACACACCACAGTCGGTAGGACTCCTCTGGACGGGTGATCAGCCCGTCGCAGAGACCTCTACCTGACAACACACAGCACTCACAAGAGACAGACATCCATGCCCCCGGTGGGATTCGAACCCACAATCCCGCAGACCTACGCCTTAGACCGCGCGGTCACTGGGACCGGCTCACAGCAAAACTTTAACCTACCAAATCAACGAACCAAGGTACATGTACTGAAATGATGTGTAGTTTATATTATCTGCTCGCTATGAAACCTAAATATATGTAAAGAACACAACCATACCTACAAGTGAATTTTGTGTAAAAAAGATGTCTTTCTCACTGGCCTTTGCTCCTTTCTTACCCTGAAATCAAGTTATTAATAAGGAACATTTTACAAAGGTTGGTTAGTTAATTTATTCCACTGCAACAGTATGACTTTCGGCGACTTTTGAGTCGAGACAAGAAGTTAATACACTTTTCAAATGATTAAATTTGCAGACACTGGCAATTCTTACAAAAGGAATCCAAGCTATGGAAAACGCACATATTTTGCACCTTCATACTTAACATTATGATAAAGGAGACTAACATTTGCAATCGATTAGGGCCAAAGGTCACATTAGCTCTCTTTTCGCGGTTTTGTTTGCGACCGTATCGATATTTGAGGCTATAGTTTCGATTTCAGTTGATGAGTGAATGGTGATTTGGTAAGGATTTGGAGGAAGCAGTGGTGAATTGATAAAGGTATTACCGGTATTTATCCGGAAGGCCTGAGAACAAACTAAAACCTCATGATGCCAGTGTTCCTGCATATGTTCGAACCGGACACCCGCAGAATACAAGTATATAGCGTTACCACTACACCAAAAAGCTGTGTCTAATTATGTTAGTTTTCAGTACACAGTAGTTTTTATCGCTCACCCCACCTGCAATGGCTGCTCGCTGTCGCTTCGACCAGACGGCAGAACACCACCAACCAAATGCCTGCTGCACACTGAAACTCACGTCAACTACCTCGTAAATCCTTTCTAACTTTCTGTTTTTTTCTGGTACACACAGCACATAACACAGTAACGTATTCTGTCACAATTTTTACGACATTCACCAACAATATCCAGTTGTAATAAGTATGACAACTTTTTTCGCAAATCTTCAAAATCACTTTCACGCAAACTGAACTATCGCTGCCTACGACAGGCGGAGAGAAGTTGTGCTCACTGCAGGGCCTAATCCAACCACCTGCAATGGGATAGACCTGTAGTGTGCGTATAATTTGTGTCGGCATGATGGCTACTCTTCTTGAGATATTTTATTTAATACTACTTCGAAAATGTTTTAAGAAAAAACCCAGCCTCTTATCAACAGGTAAGAGAACGATATTCCTAAGGCGAAGAGGCTGTAAATTTTCATTTTTTTGGTCACTTTTAAGAAAACCAAACAGTTCTTTTTAAATGACTTTTGAACAATACAGATGAGTTTCATGAACCTTGGTAGAAATAATGACAGATTATCTTTGTTTGTACCGCGAATTTTGATTAATTAATGTTTATTATTATTATTATTATACCAACTAATGCCCAGGTAAGTAGTATAAAATTAATATTAAAATTGTTCCGACATATTTCGGTGTTCTTACAACATTAACAGGGAGCTTACAAGTTGTGCCAGCTAATAATTCATAACTTTAGTTGGTACAACTTGTAAGCTCTCTGCGAATGATGTAAGAACACCGAAACATGTCAGAGCAATTTTAATATTAATTTTATACGACTTATATGTGCGTTAGTTAGTATAATAACAAACATTAAAGAATTACGGAGTTGAGAGACACACTAACGTCCTACGTTTCAGATCTTCACTCAGACGTTTTATATGTGGTGGCTTTGTAAAATTCGGATAGGACAGAATACTTAATGTAATTTCAGTCTGGAAATTTGCAGGATGGGAAGCAGGGTGGGTAACAAAGATGGTGACGTCGTGTAGTCTGGTAGAATTTCACCGACCTTAGGAACACGATGCCTCCATCATCAGTATAGAATGATTACCTCTAGAGAGGTACCGAGATATAAGAGGATCTTGCTGCCTCCTTTATCACTGTAGTTTTGTTTAATTTACCCTGATTATGAAATTAGCAGGGCCATCTGAAACGTCGGCACACTTCTACTAAACTACACGGTGTTACAACCTAGAAGACTTGAATCTTCAGGAACGCGGAAGTGAGAAACTCATATATCAAGCAGAAAAATACGTGTTTCCGCCGGGAAATGAACCCGGATACCCAGATCAAAGAATATGTATCCTTAGGCCTCCTATTACCACACATCTCTGCTGTTTGTACAAAAGTATCTATAAAATAAAAACATTTGTTCCTCAAGGGAGTTACGAACAAATAAATCCCAGGATTAATGATACGTAAAAATATAGAATTTTCATGTGATTAATTAAACACAATGCCATGAAAAAGTTAGGAGAAATGAAAGTCTTCTTCTTTCATGTTTCGACGGCGCTGGTGAGCCTAGGCTTCCTCACTTTGGTGGCTTCGAGATCACACTCAGACACACCACAATCGGTAGGACTCCTTTAGACGAGTCATCGGCCCGTCGCAGAGACCTCTACCTTACAACAAACACTCACAAGAGACAGACATCCATGTTACCAGCTAGATTCGAATCCGCAATCCCAGCAAGCCAGCGGTCAGTATATATCCGTATATTCGTAATCTCGGCACTAGAAGTATCTGTGTGGTCAGCTTCACGCCCCGGCTAATTTACCTTAAAAGACTGTCCCAGTACCGTTTGGTTAGGAGGTTGGGCGGACACTACAACGAATCCAGGCGCGGTGGAGGAGAAATCTCTACTGGCAATTTCACACCGTCATCCAACCTGTATCCTAGACACATCTGTTACTCCAGTTTTCATCAGAGCCATTAAAAGACCTACCATTAAAACCAATCGGAGATTCGACATTGCGAAGAACGTGTTTAGAAAACAAATGCACCTAAATTGCCGCACTTTTCGACTGCACTTAGAAACAACACGATAGTGTACACGTTGTGTGTCTTTTAAAGTACTGCACGACGATTCGTTAGCTCTAATGTTGCGTAATACTTATAAGCTACCTTAATTAGTGTCTTCAAGGAATACAAACGGCCTATACACGTCTTGAATACGTAATTACGCATTACCTTTGCTTCTTATGCATCAGAAAGAGCTGAGATGATTAAGTTACATTTTTAATTTCTTTCTTTATGGCTGCAGAGAACACTCGCCACTCGCCTTCAAGTCCAATTACACTAGAGTATATTAATTATTTACACTTTACTTGAAGATTGCATGTATCAGGTACTACCCGAGCACACTCTCATTCAGAAATAATAAAGTGAGAGTAGTCAAATCACGAACGAGAAGACTTCAGCAGTTCTTAGCTGTACTTTGCACTCCTCTTTCTTTTCTCTGAATTCGATAGCGACATAAGTGTAATATTAAACAAAGAATTTCCCATGAAAATGTCTTCAATGTTACTAATTATTTTTATCCTGTTTCTTTTAAATTTATTAGCAGTTTTTAGAAGCGTTAGCAAAACTGCTTAAAGCTATTACTAACGTCGTCATGTCTCTCCGTCTGTACGAAAGGAACTCGGCTCTCACTGGTCGGATTTTTTATGAGACTTAATATTTGAGTTTTCGTTTTCGCAAAACTGCCTAGATATTTCAAGTTTAATTAAAATATGAAAAGAATAACAGATAATTTTTATGTTGATCTAGGTACGTTTTTGATAGCATCTCGATGAATTCTCTTAGAACGAGGAATATTTAAGACAAAACATGTGCTGAAAATCAACACACGCATTTTTTGTTCAGTAAATTTTTTCCCCGAAAATCGTGTCCTTTATGAGATAGTGTGGAAAAATATGGCAGAGCCGGGCAGGTCACAGGTGACAATGTAGTACGGCGTATGGGCTTTGTATGCTGAATAATTAGGGCTACCGACACACACTCGTAATGAGCAATAGACTACTTATTGCTTTTTCATGGCAACACTGGTTACACGGACGCGCCTCAATGCTACGTTATACGTTAATTGCCTCTCTCTCTCTTTTTATATTCCACTTCAAATATTTTACAAAGCGTCGAAATTCTGACATTTGTCAAGGAAATACGCATAGACGTAAAGTATCTTTCACTGCATGTGGTTTTGTTTGCTTATCAAGACAGCACTGAGTACTTAGAACTTATACTTTGAAAGTCACCTTCCTAACTAGCCCACATTTAGAGACAGTCCTCACAATTCGTTGTTACAACATTCGATGTCGAAAACCTTAAGAACTTGTCGAAAACCTTAAGAACTTTTCGAATAGCTGAGCAATAACTATCGTATATTTTTTTATTTTTTGTTATAAAAAACTAATGCATAAATATAGTTATTTGAGGCGAAATATCTTAATTTTATAACTGTATTATCAACAGCTGTGGACCGGGTAGCTCAGTCTGTACAGCGACTGACTATGGGCTGGACGGTCCGGGATCGAATTCCCATGGGGGAGAGATTTTCTGCCCTGTCCAGCCCGGCCCTGGGGCCCACCCAGCCTCCTGTAAAATGGGTACCGGTTCTTTCGCGGAGGTAAAGTGCGGCTGGGGCGTGCTGCTGACCACTCACCCCCTTCCAGTGCCGCGGTCATGGAAAAGTAGAGCTATACCTCTACCCACCCTCTGGGCAACACCGGACCTGTAACGGGATCACTTTACCTTTACTTGTATTATCAACAGCTGCAAGCTGAAGAACGTGTGTAACTTAGCAATGTATTGGCTGTAAACTGTCTGATGATGATAAGAAGTGTCGAAACATGTAGGAGTGTAGATTACACAAAAAGACTGTTGTGATATATCCTTTTATTAAATAATTGCGGATTAGTTGGTTATAGTAAAAAATAATGAAAGATGCACCCGGTACATGTATTAAAACAATGAGCAATAACTTCTTTTTCAAGCGCCCTACCTCATGTATGTATTGAGTTACCAATTTTCTTACATTATATTGTGTTGTAAGCGGTGCTTCGTGTTTGTTATTTCATAATTGTATTCCCTAACGACATTATTTCGTTTGTACGTGTTCACGTAACGTTAATGAGATGAGAAGATGATCATGAAAAGGATTAATTACAAATAAGTTAGGAGGCAGCGTGGTTGACTGGAAGCCGATACTTCGTATCAATCTGGGTGGGTGGTCAAAACACATACTTCTATACTTCTCAGAACAGGTGTCAGGCTGTGCCTATATTCAAACCCATTACTTACTGGAAAAAAAAAAAAAAAAGCCTCAGCATTTACCATGCCGGCACCCTGCCCGGTCATAGCCACTTTGCCTATTGCGTGTGTCTTAGTTTAGCCAGTTTTTTTATATTACAGTCATCTCTAAATAGCATGTAAATGGACGACATGCAACCGTGAGATCTGATTGGACAGGAGATGTACACAGCAATATGATCTTTGCACGGCCCGACAGCAATTAAATAACTTTATTACTCATTATTTTTAACTTTGGTTTTTGTCTTTGTTTTGATCATTATAGCTGTATTTCTTTTGTTAGCAGTGCATTAAAAGGATACTGAAGGTCTGTCTAATTACGAAACAACAATGTTGGTCTAAGTAAATCAGTTGAAAAAATATATATGTGTTCCCTCGTCTCTTGACACAAAAGTTTACGAAGGGAAATTAATTTTTTAAAGTAATGAACATTACTTAGCTGAGAATACGTGTATTACGGAGTTTATGTTCCTGTGACCGTGCATCGTGAGCAAAGATGCCCGAAACATGCCGAGACTGTAGTCAATAATCAACATCTGCAATTTACAACAAATCATCTATATTGTTGCATCTTGTTGGTATTATTTCTTCACGCCATGTATTACGGAGTTTGCTGAAGATCATTAAGTTCATATAGGGTGTAACTATATTTTTGTTACTGTCCAAACTTCACAAATTAGCCAAAAAAAAAAACACTCGTTGCCATTCTAACCTCTACATAGGTATCTCTGTCTAGATGAGTTTCGAGTTCGATGTGAGGAAAAACAAGACCTAGCCTATGACTGGAGGCAGGGCTGAGGGGTCTACAGCACTCACGTGGCAGCAGAATGTAACATGGAAGTTAAGAGTCCGGAATATCTAGTGCGGTATAAACAAACCGACAGAAAAATTAGGACTACGAAAAAAAAAGAGCGGGATCTCTCGTAAAGGGATGAAACATGTTATCATTCTTGTCTCCATTCTCACTGCTATCAGCTGTTCATAAAACTGACGGGTTAAAACCAGCGCATTTCTGTGGCAGGCAAAGGCGGTTCGACATGTGAACCATACAGACTGAGAGGACGGACGTGAAATCACAGGGAACAAGTCGATGCAAATCCATCGCGTACAAATACGTACAACAAAACCTGGCGTTCCGTAGAGGTACGATTTACGTTTTATTTTATAGAAATGACCGATTCGATTGCTGAAGGAACTGTAGGTCATGCTGACAACGACTGTAGACATTAGTAAATTCGGTAAGAAAATCTAAATTGCTGATTTGATATTATATCTTTTCCGTGAAGCTATATTATATTCACAAAGGATCAAATCCAAATTTGACGTTCATAGGGCCGTGCATCCTACTATTATTTCTATAGTAAAACCAACTACATGCACCAGTGTATCAAATATATTTATTTTAGAATGACACTCTACATATTTCGGACGGTCTTTCCGTCCATCATCAGGAGTTCAAGTCCGTACATAAAGCAACAGGCATTTGTCAAACAGATACTGCTGTCTGCTTGCTAGCAAGCAGACAGCAGTATCTGTTTGACAAATGCCTATTGTTGTATGTACGGACTTGAACTCCTGATGATGGACGGAAAGACCGTCCGAAACATGTAGTCATTCTAAAATAAATAAATTTGATACACTGGTGCATGTAGTTGGTTTTGCTATAGAAATAAGATCAAATCCAACTTGTTGCACAATACGCCTTTTTCATTTGTAGTTAGATGCTTCTGCCAGATTTATTGGCCAACTTCAGGGAATCACATGCAGCAATGTTTCAAGTTAGTATTATCTCATGTGGTTACAACTGTTGTTGTGTTGACAGTTATTAAAATTATCAAAATAGAGTTGCAGTCAAAATACAGTGGGGTATAATTAACATATAATTACTTACAGTGTAAAATTAAATACAGTATAAAATTACGTTCTGTGCCCAAACATCTATGTTTTCGGTTCTTTCGTCTTGTGTATTATTATTATTATTATTATTATTATTATTATATCACATTCACACATCCAAAAACTTACTATGTCACAGCGCGTGTTACTGACGGCTGAGAGGGCTACCTTGATACGAGTTCTCCGACAGGAAGTGACTACTAAACTATGCTTGTCAGAGAAAGTAAGTATCCTACATTATTTCATACATCTCTGTCAGGTCTTACATACTTGGCCTAATGTTTTATTCTTATCACAGCCACAGAAGACGATGTCTCTACATTCAAGAGGCAAGATAAGTAAAGTGGCATTCTGTCTTGCATGCAGGTAAGTTACCGCGAAAACGTGTGCAGAGTAGGAAGCTTGAGCAAACCGTCAGCTTGATGCTGCGTTCGCGCGAGTTGCCCGTTGAATTGGGCAGGGCTGTTTGGTTCAAGGTACTTTGACTGTGGCGTTAAAAATGACAAATAACAACACAACCACCGGTATAGGCCCCCTACCGCTCAGTTTGCGGCATAGCTATCACTTGCACAATTGAAATATTAGACGAAGTAGGTTGCAAAGGTCAGGGGCGTGATGATAACGCACTTGGTGATTTGTTCGCTAGAGGAATGTGCAGCTGCTGTGTGAGCAGCGAACCAACCGTGCAAGGGCCGATGCAAATGAGCAAAGTGCACCACAGTGAAATTAATGGGAGCTCGTTAAGTGACAGCGCGTGCGTGGAGGGAACTCTCCTTTAAACTCTTGTCTCACTCCCCAAGTCCTTTCCACAGGTCCCTGTTTTTCCAGTCTTTAGTCGTCTCATTATCTTCTCGTTGGAATACTGTGACCAGGATAAAGTCTAATAGAATCTGAACCAGCATTCTGTTGCAGACAGTGATAAGCTAAAATGCGATGTGTTCTCAGAGGAATCTGCTGACAATAGAGGTAGCAGCCTCCTCTGAAATCTCGACATACATATATAGCAGAATACGAAGTATGTTTCTCCTGTAAAATAGAAAGGCTTTTTCCGTTGATTTAGACGAACACAGATCCAAAGCCTGCCGCATGAAGTGAGCTGAGTACCCCCAAGAATTTGTATCGTTCAAAATAGTGAAATGTGTTTAGACGATTGGAAAAGTTTGAATAAAAGCATAAAAGAGGTATTATAGAAAGTGAAACATTCTGCGGTACAAAACTGTAAGGGAAGAATACAGGTTAAAATCATTTGAGAATAAAACCGGTGTCGAAACCGCGCATAAAGTTAAAAAGGCAAGCAAAATCCTAAGTCCTGTACGCTACAATTAGAAAACGACTACTCTATCGGACGGCACGGACTTGACGGATCCTTTTGCGTGACACGACTAATTTCAGCGAAGGACGGATCTGATTTCCTGCTAAGAGCTAAGAATAGTTTATCCAGTTCCATAATATCCATTCGCATCTTGTAAGGTCACAAGCGTCGCTCGGCAGCAAATAAACCCACATGAAATGCATTTATTCTGGCTCAAGGCAACCGATAAAACTTCTAACATAAACACCCCTTAAGGAGAACATACATTAAATCAAAACGTGTAGCACTGTAACAGCTGCACTCAATCTTAACCAAGGCAGTAGATGGCGGTGAGTGGTCAGCATGACGCCCAGTCTGTTCTGTCCCTGGGAAAGAACGCCTAAGACACATTAAAGGGGAAGATGAGCCGGTCTGAAGGTTTTGGAGAAGAGAAAAACCTCTCGCTTCTGCCAGCATTCGAATACCGGATTGTCAGCCTGTAGCCTAGTAATTACACCGACAACGCTGTCCCTGCTCCTGAAATCCTAATTATGCGTGGCAATAACGATGACGATATTATTATTATCATCATCATTATAATTATCATTATAATCATGAGCAGCAGCAGCAGCAGCAGCAGCAGCAGCTTCTACTCAATGACAGAAAAAATTTATTACTGTAAAATTCTAAATTTCAAATTTAAATACGGCAAACAAAGAAAAAGTACAAAATTTCAATACAGATTCTGTAATAATTAATCTAAAATCGTATTTAATTATCGTGTCAACGCACTTAAAATGTATTATAAAATACCGGATAATATACAGATTAAAAAACAAATGTACAAATTGCAAAGGAGTTAAAAATAACACCAATTTTCGACAAATTACTGGAATACAAGAGAAGGTGGATACAACATGTAAATAGAACGCCTCGAAATAGATTACCCAGGGTAACGAAACACTACTCCCCAACTGGCAGAAGGAATCATGGTAGACCTTTGAAGAGACATCTGGATACGTGAGACCGGAATGGGTCAACAAGTGGCCCAACTCCATGAAAGATATACGATAATGATGATGATGATGATGATGATGATGATGATAAAATACCGGAGAATAAATCTCAATTCAACTTAAAATGCTCAAAATAGAAAGGCGGTTGTAACACAAAATTCAGCTCGTAAAGGACATTCCCTGAGAAACTCGTGTGTGATTAAGTGCGGGATTTGAGCTCACAGCGGTGGTGGTGACGATTCACGTTTTCTGGGATATGACGCAGTGTCGACTGGCAAACAAATGTCAGGGTCCAGCATTTCAAGAAGAGTCTTAGTGGGCAGCTTAACCCTGAAGATTGTAACTATTTACTAGTCAACACGGCGTAATATCCGAAAAAAAAAACTTGAATATTCGAGCCATTATTTGTTCACCAATCTCCCGTTCGATACTGAAACCAATGGTTCACAAGCGTCAGTACAGACGTTCTCTATCTTGAAAATTGTGCCAGATGAGATTCCCACCTTCCACTTCCCTAATATTTGTTTCGTTTTCCCAAAAAGTCTCTTCGAACTATTTACTCCACTAAAATGCTTAAAGATAAAAGTAATGTCCCATTGCTAAATTAGCAGTCCGTATGAGGACACATTTCGGACTGGGGGTGAAGTTGTAGGCATTCTTTACTTCAGCACTAAATAGAGCTTGCAATCAGCTCTCATCCGGTAACTGATTTCTCCAACGTTCATACACGAGTGGTACTCACACCCTGCCTGTAGGAATTGGGCAAAATTGAGTTCCTACCCTACCTAACGCTGAATACGACGGGTGTACATCTATATTTTCACCGGTCGGTGGTACAAGTCTTACATCGCTCTTGTTGGATTCAACCAACTTAACAATACTGAATGCAGATCACAAATTCGGGATATCGTCTTGTGGTTCCTACATTTCCTGTCACGTCACCTCTAACAGTACCATACATTTCCAGTGAAGAGTTTGTTTGTTTGTTTGTTTGTTTGTTTTTTTTTGTTTTTTTGTTTTGTTTTTTCCCCCCAGAGATGAGACCTAGTTCTATTCACGGTCAGAGTTCACGCCTACGATATACGGATAAACTGTTTTCCTTAAATTATATATGCTTTTTTTTTTTTTTCAAGGAAGAAGTTTCGATGATACAGGAAAGACATAAGGAAAATGTGACACAAAATTCAATTGGATTACTTTCCGACACTTCAAAAGTATGTGTTTCTAGTCCGCGCTGTAGAGTACGGTGAAAATATTGAACATTTTGCAAATTCAGAAGACAAAGTACTGGAAGGATGAACTGTGAACTGTTACTGTAGGAGCAGAAGTACATTCGAGAACGAAACACATGACCGAACCGTAACTTACAACCTGTCAACAACATGACATTCTAACTAGGCATATAAACCCAGTCGATATATCGACTTTACCTATGCTAGTAGCCTGAATTTTGGATGGTACGAGAGAGAGAATGTGTGTGTGTGTGTGTGTGTGTGAATTTACCCTGTGTCGAGTGTGTTATTGGACAGAGAGAAGGAAGGAAAATCCGAACCCCGGAACAGCTCCCTCCTCTGAACATTCTCATGTGAAAGATGTTCCTTATATACTTTAACCTTTCGCAAGTGGGAATCGATACAGAATGCACTTCCTTTGTACTTGAACAGTGGAAAGACACAAGCGCACACTGTGACTCCGCACTGAAGCACAATAAGCGAAATCTGGGAGTTCTTCAAGAGTACTTCGAAACAGCTTCTTTTGGATAATGATAAAACGACCGCCAAATAAATCTGCAGTTTTCAAAGCGAGATTCTTTCGTGTAAATAATGATAATTATAATGATAAAATAGATATGGCGGCGACGACTACAAGCACGACGACGACAACAACGACGACGACGACGACGACGACGACGACGACGACAACAACAACAACAACAACAACAACAACGACGACGACGACAACAACAACAACAACAACGACATCAACAACAACAACAACGACAACAACAACAACAACTACGACGACGACGACAATTAGGCCTCTTGAGATACTTTGTTTCTGTTGCAACTTTTTTGGGGTCAATTCATCTTTTGTTGCCGTTAGAAACTTCATCTTCCTTAACCATAATTTACAATCATTTTTGGTTTATTTCTTTCCACCCCCTCAACTTGTTTCATCATCTGAACTCATACATATAATAATGTAATTCCTCTCCAATATTTTCAATCCCCTTTCGATCCCCGAACGTAAAGTCCTGCTATTGTTTTCGGAAAACGCTTCTAAGAGGCTTCCAAACTTCCTATTGTTTTCCGTAATACGCGTATGAAAGAACAGGCAGGCAGTGTTAAAACTGTCGTCTTCCGGAATGTTACGTCGTGTAGTTTGGCATTTAAGTTCACAAAATGCCATGGTTTTAACACACCACCACAGCGCGCACGATTTCTTACTGGTTTACAGCAGAAAAGTGAACTAAGCAGACGGATCAGCAAGAAAATAACGCTCATGGCACACGTGTCTCATTATGGCTTAGGATCCGCTATTTTAACTGATGATTTCTTGGTTTCCTCAGCAATTCCGGGATAACAGAGTAGGTCACGAGCGCTGCATCTTCTCTAATTACTGACCTATCATTCACAATCGTTCCTACAAAATTCATTGCACGCTACGCAATTTCATAGCTCGAAACAGCGTCATATAATAACGTTGTATCGAGCAGGAAAGTAAAGAAAGAATAGCAGCAGGAAATAGGGCATTCCATGTTCACAAAAAAACCATTTTTTTCAAAATTAATATCCCGAAACGTCGAACTACAACTTTATAAGACGTTAATTCGCCCAACAATAACACTACTATCACTTATTCATTATCGGCGGCTTCGACGTTTAGTCTATGAAATATGACGTGTTAACCTCCACCTATACAGAAGGTATTGAGACGTTCATAAATGAAGACTTGTCTTTCCAAAGTCGGTATCATAAAACAGTCGTATAAATAACGGTGCTCTGTGTTGCCACATCAGTCTGCAAATCACGGAGTGCTCAGGGTCTGCTCTTCTTCTAGCAGTCAGTGATTTATACCGCACGTTAAGGTTGGCATGGCAACCTGAAACAGTGAGGCGCTCGACGCAGCAGGAGCTAGGTAGATTCTATGTTCAGCATTCACGTCACAGAAATCTCTACGTTCAAACAGTCACTAACTGATAAACACAAATATTTTATTTGATACATACTATAGATTCTTAAGCCGCAGCATTATGAGGAACTCATTTCGGTAAGGGCAGATGGATAGACAGTGTTTTACTTAATGACACCGTGCTAAGTACAGACATTCCCTCGACTTGCGCAACAATTACGTTCCAAATGATCCGGTGCAAGCGAATTTTGCGCAAGTCGAAATTGAATATACTAATGGTCAACTATACATGGAGTCCAGTTGAAATCCGAAATCCAGTTCACTGGAACCTAGAGCGGCCGCAGTAGTAGCGCCTGTGTTATCGCCAAGCAGTATTCTCCCGCCAACTTTATCTCAATGAGCTTTAATTCCCTCAAGGAAAATTTAAAAAAAAGCGTCATTTAAATTTGTTTACATTTTAAAACTGATGATTTCCGGAACAGCGTAACTTGAAATTGCATAAGACGGAGAGTGTCTTTACAAAGGTTATGCATTACTGAATTACGTGATGGGACAATGGGTTTGGTTAATTTGAAAGGACCGAGGAGGGGAAGGTCCATCGCCGAATTCGAGTTACTATCCCGAGCATAGCATGAAGATACTGAGGAAAACCAAGATGACACTTGGTCAGGATAGACAGCGTCCGGGATGAGATTGTAACTTGCCATATCCGGAATCAAATATAAAAGGTGGCCGCTTCAGAGAACTTTCAATGTACGTCGCTGTGAGAAAAGCGAGAAGATTAATTAGCTACAACAAGACATTATATTCCGTACATTTACACTTTATGGGTGTAGTTTCGTAACTACGAGGACTCCAGAGCACAAGCATTCGCCTGCAATGTTATGGATTGTATTTTGATAGCAGGAATCTTAAATGGACTTCTCTTTTATCGCAAGAGTCGTGAAGGCACTGTACCAACAGACAGCCGTATTTACAACGTAACTAGTCACTTCCCTGTCGTATGACGGCAGGCCGCAATATTTACGCGCTACTCCACCGGGATACAATAGCAACAGAAACGTTTCTGACATCACGTACAAAACAGACTTTATAGTAACAGAGAGCGTGCTAAGACTTGGTCGCAACCACGAAATTGGGTATGTGCCACGCCGAAATCAATCCCTATGGTAACCATGGTAACCGCTGTGTGACTCACTCACTGGGTCTTTCAGACAAGTGAAATAAGGCCTATGTAGTTGTAGTCCCTCCGCACACTCTATGTTGGAGAACAACGCAGATATACATGATTGGATGTGCCGAAAACTCCCAAATATATATCAGACAGCGTGGGGATGACTGCGTGCCTCCGATGCCAGCGATGAGGTCCAGAAGCGATTATTTCCAAAACCGTGTTAGTATTTCTACAAATAAACTGGATTTCCTCTGATCATTCTGCTACGTCTCCACATCCATTCATCGTCTGAAGATTTCCACAAGACTGAGCGGTCTGCACGTTCATAACTTTCAACTCCTGAAGCTCGTTTATTATCGGACCCGCAGCGTCCGCATTCTGTGTACGGCCCACTTGAGGTCAGAGACGTCACATTCGTACGCCCTGGCCCTCGCTCACAAAATAATGTCATGGTACAAAGCCTGGAAACTAAAAAGAAAACTACGGAAAGCAAAGTCCATCAGGATATACAAGACCAACTAGTGTTGTACTTCGCCAACGCAAGGTGATCCTTCATACCACACGACCATATAGTCTCGGGACATTAAAACTAAAGCACATCAATTATACAAAGGTCTGTACAGACTGTAGCTGGTAAATACAGCACTTTATGTTACCGCTGAATAACCTGCATGTTCGTGTTCTATTCCTAATAAAACGCATAATAAATTTCTCTGCCACTCAACCACCGTAACTGCTACTTGCTACTGTGATTTTGTTAATAACACATCACAATTAAGGTAGAGGGCATATACGATGCATACGATGCGTAAAAATTTCAGCTGTGAAAGACAAGTGTTAATAAATATTCCTAAACAAGACAAGCTGCAAATCAATGATCATTATACTGACCTGATTTCGAAAAAGATTAGCATGTCTGTCTCGGTTTATATAATCCCCTGTCGAGAAGAATAATTTGATTCCTGTCTGTGCAATGTAACTCTTAATCTCCAGGATTGAAATAAACATTTAACGCAACAGATAGTTAAATTAACTCAGTCTTTCAAAGCACAAAAACCACAAAAAAATTCCACGCTCTTTGTCATTAGAACTATCTGCACTCAGCTCATGGATTGTATTTATGGGTTTCGTATAAATATTACAATGAACAGCGATTAGTTAAATAAATAGTATTTACTAATTTAGCCGTCCAGTGGACACGCAGTGTGTTGTCTGAGATACGAGATCTCACTCTATATATGTATGTATGTATGTATGTATGTATGTATGTATGTATGTATGTATGTATGTATGTATGTATGTATGTATGTATGTATGTATGTATGTATGTATGTATGTATGTATGTA
>Ga0123355_10006492_pt1 | contig 17340 bp, 10 predicted proteins | sample TergutEmb28metaG_3_FD_89872 | JGI IMG/M metagenome (GOLD analysis project Ga0123355, IMG submission 89872) | Embiratermes neotenicus P1 segment gut microbial communities from Petit-Saut dam, French Guiana - Emb289 P1 | ecosystem: Host-associated > Arthropoda: Insects > Digestive system > Gut ...
AGAAAATAAAATACGAGTATAAAAGTTATTTTGGGACACATTTGTGTAAGTTGACCACTTGCTTATGTTGACCACTTTTTCAGGAACCGTCAGTGGTCAAGTTAGACAGGTTTTACTGTATTTGTGTCACTGATCGACCCTGTTTAGACTGGGTTTGATGATGGATTGCTAATAAATATATTTGAACCCATGAAAAATCAGTTAAGTAGGAAATGAAGGACACTATTCAGTCAGGAGTTTCATACTTTCTACTCTTCACCTAACACTGACTGGTAATTAATTCTGGAAGATTCAGTTAGATGACGAATGTGAGTAGTTTTCCAAAAATTATGGTTATTTCACGTGAAGGAAATGAATTGTAGATATCAGGAACTCTAAAGGTAAATCTAAAAAATTTGTTTGTGTACTGCCATGTGTATATTCATTTGTCGGTTGTTTAAAGACTTCGTCGCTAGTTCAGACTGTACACCGTCTAATGTCAGAATAATTATTGCTAATAAACTGGTAGTTAAATAGTCATCTGGGCATCCCGTTTCGACACGATACATGCAGGACTTACTATAAGAACCATCAATGATAACTCAAATTAACTTTTATTTATTATGAGATATACGATATATTTCGGCCTTACAAGAGCATTATCGGTTATCAGTAATTACAAAAACACTTCTCTAAAATTACATGAAACCAAAAAATTCGAAGTAAGAGTGAGATTTAATTTTTAATATGAGTTATTCTTCATTATGTGGTTACATATGATTCCTACAGTACTGTACATGTAATTAATCAAAATAATATTCAAACTTTTGTCCTTGCTTCACTTAAAAACCGCCTGTTTTTTCTTTACATATACAAATCTGTTAAAGCATTGCGTTAATAAACTTTGTGTGCAGAGCTTAGAGTGTTTGAGTGTTAAAGCAGATGATGCATTGATTAAAAACTGCGCCTCACACTGAAAAGATTCTATGCATATAACGGACTGCCTTTGGGCTCACGGTTAATCTAATTGTGTCCTACAACAAATTAAATTTGTATGAAAGGAATTAAAGATGTTTTCAGACGGCTTTATCTTAAAGCAGACCTTGTCATGTATGATCTCTTTCATCAACGTTACTGGCTGATTACCGAATCTCTTTCATGCTAGTGGCTGGTGTTTAATTCTATTGGCCATTGAAGATAGCGACATGATTTCCGAAACGCCGATAGTACAGTCTGCATGTACAAGATACTCTTTACTATTAAAAGGATTCAGATTCATTTTAATATACTGAGAGAACCTGAAAATCTAGGACTTCAATGTGGTCAAGTAAATATTTTATACTTCTCAGTTTACCGAAACGTGCAAAATTGACTTTATTACAGCGTTATTGATGAAGGTACAAATGTTTGGGATGATGTGCTGCGTTGACCGGTAGATACTTCGACATTTGGATGAGCATGCTGCCTGAATGTTGTGTCCAACAGTACGAGCATGTTATTAATTTTATGGATTTTTACTTAAGTTTCACTATTCCGGAATGCTGCATTTCAATGTGGAGGCAGCGCGTTCCTCCGAAACGTCTGCAAACATATACCAGATGACACAGCTTAAGGTGAAAGAAGATTGGTGCTCCACATGCAGACAAATTAGGAATAGTACGTGAGAAATTACAGTGTAAAATCTGATGATAGTTTTTTAAGTTCTGAACGCCAAGTTAAACTGCTAACCATAGAAACCAAAATGTTAGCCATTGTCTGGTGAGTGCAATCTATCAACGTTGTGTACGGACCATATAGTCGGTCTAATTGAATACAGAAATCAGGATGTGATATATGATAGGTCACTTCTCCTTCGGTACGGCCAGACGCGTTTAACGAAATGAAAAATAAATATTTCACACTCGACTTTACATATTAGATAATAATGAAGCAATGGTTTAACACTGTTTAATTATAACAGCTAAATTCTCCAGATATTTATCCACGTGTTCCGTGGTTCATTGGGGATAGGTTGTCACTCATAAAACATTTCTATTCAAAGTGAAGTACCTTATTTGCATGTTCCATAAGCAGAATATTTTAGCTACAAAAGCTGATTCAGGAAACTTTTGTTACGTTTGGGTTTACAGTGGGCCTTTTTAAAATCGTATTCACTCCTCACTGGTACAATTTTAGAAGGCGCTTTTGAGGGTCTTAAAGAATTTCGAAAAATAAATTTTAAGCTAGAATTGTAAAAAATCAGTGAATTATTGCTAAGAAGAAAAACCAGAAATTTATCAACGGTAATACACACACACACACACACACACAAACACAAACACACACACACACATATATATATGTATATATAATACAAGCTATAAACACATAATAAAAATGGTGTTTGAAGAGAAGAAAATGTGATTGCCGTGGGTCGAAATGGGTCAGTCCAAGTGACCGCGCAGTCTGAGGCGTGGGTCTACTGCCGCTCGCTGGGATTGCAGGTTCGAATCCCGCAGAAGGGATAGATGTCTGTCTCTTGTGAATGCTCAGTGCTGTAAAGTAGAGTTCTGTCCGTCGGTCTGATCACTCGTCCACAGGAGTTCCATCGCGAGAGATTTCCACTGCGAGATATGTGTGTGTGTGCATGTGCTTGTGTGTCTGAGTGTGATCGTGAAACCTCGATAATGATGAGGCCCTGACCCACTAGGGACTGTTGCGCCATGGGAAAAATTGAGTTTGAATGGAAGATAAACTGTGAGTAATAAATACGGGCGATTATGAGAATGGAGTTGATTGATAAAGTTAATTTATCAGTCTGTGCCAACCTAGTATAGAACTAATTCAGAGAAGGGCTCTATTCATCAGAAGCGCAGGCGATGTAATGCTATGTAATCAACTCAATAAATCAATTAAATTATCTGCCAGGGACCAATCTAAAACTTAAAAATTACAGTAAAAATTATAATGTATTTCTGAGAACCATACACACATTATTCTGACTTACGAATGGAGGCGATACGTTCCTCCGAAACACTGATAATTGTCTAGCAAACTACACGACATTACGTCACAAGTGACCATATTCCTGTTGTAAGTGTTTCTGAAAATTACGACAACAAAGTGCTGCGATTAATGCTGGAACGTTCCATAATTTGCACGTCATGGCCATGACATGTGATATGAACAAGGCAAAGTTACAACCGTGGGCGCCTTTGGAAGCAACAACAAATTTATCATTAGAGACGTGTATTGGAATGCGAAAAGTAAACTGGATTTAGCTGGCTCAGGACATGTTTTAATCGCGTTCCTTTTTGGAGATGGCATTGGTCTTGGTATCCGGCAAACTTTAATCCTAGCAGCGATTATTTGCTCTTCAAGGAGTCAATGGGGCTAATTAGTTGCTCTATAAGAAAATTTTTGTTTCTACAAAACTGATTGCACTTTTTCCATATTTTAGGTCTACATTTTGTGTTTTTCTGAACTTGGCTAATTTCGTGGTGAATGAGTACTCAAACAAATAACCGTTGAGATCGCAGCTGTATCTGTATTCTCAATTGTTTCAGCTTTTACATTTTAGAGTACAGTAGTAACTAAATGTGCCACTGGTTGTAACATTACAAACTTCGTATTTGACCAAAAGATGTATCAGTGTCTTACAAATTATTCCTAGAATAAACTCTTACGGCCGTAACTTCATTCACCCTTTGATCTTTATAAAGAGCGCGGATTTTTTTTTTATTTTGTAAAGTAGAAACTGAAGTTTTATGTGTTACTTGTATGAGTGACTGTCTTCCAGGTCTTGAAGAACTCTACATTTTTCTCGAGGGTTATGTTTTGCGTGACTCAGCAGCAGCAGAATTAGTTTGTAGAACCAACTGCACATGCACTGAATGTATCCTTCACGCTTTTACAGTTGTGATAACAGCTACGCGACTCCCTGATGATGGCACGTGTGGTGTGCCGAAACATGGTACACAACTGATAACGTGTGAATAATGCATTTAATGTATTTAAAGATGAGTCGACGAAACAATTAATCAAACGATATAAGGTAAACACAGTTCTATGGTAATAGTAAAGTAAGCAACAATAATTATTGTACGTAGGTTATTCGGAAAGTAAGTACTGTCTGCGCATATCTCTCGCGCATCCTCGAGACTGTCACTTTGCGCATGTGCAGTGACTTCCTCTATCAATTGAGAAGCCACAGACGCCATTTCGTGAACTTATTCTTATGTTTATCTTTGTTCCTGTACGTTAAACATGTTTAAGACAATAGAAGGGGCCGCCGACTGTGAAATACGGTTTGTAATTCGTTTTTTCAACTCTAGGAATGTGCTACCAAGTGAGATTCATCACCAGATCTATCAAGTGTATGGCGACAATGCGATGAGTGATGGCATGGTTAGGAAATGGGTTCGGATGTTCAATGAAGGACGAGAGAATGTGCACGATGAGGCGCGAAGCGGGCGTCCATCTTTGGTGAATGATGATTTGGTGCGTAAGGTCAACGAAAGGGTGCTTGACGACAGACGTTTCACAGTTTCTGATCTGTCCCTGCACTTTCCTCAGATTTCAAGAACTCTACTCTATGACATTGTCAGTAGTGGCTAACATCGCAGGCGGCTGCATTCTAGGAGGAGGGTATACAAAAACTTGTGCCCCGCTACGATAATTCCCTCAATAATGGCGGAGAATATGTGGAAAAATAGTTTGAAGAATATAGAATTTGATAACAATAAAATTTTATACGAAACCTTATTCGACTTCTTTTTACAGCGAAACGGTACTTACTTTCTGAATAAGCCTCGTAAATATAAATAACTGGTTTATTGTTTTTAAAGGAAAATCAGTGAATATTCTGTGAGGTGGGTACTGAGTTTTTGAATACAATTCAAATAACATTTATGCTTTAAAGTCTCTAACTGTAGATCCAACTTGTTATTTACAGAAGCAACTGAAGGCGTTTGTGCACATTCATTTTATTTTGGCAGTTATGGAAAAAATGTGCAAATTAAACGTTATCATATATTGTTTTCTGTTTCGTAGTGTCGTAACTTGAAGAGCTGATTAAGGGTTACCAGAGTGAAGAGAACGTAACACATGATACCTACTAGCCTGCGAGTACAAACGAGGAACACAGATAATCGACAGCACGTTCTATGGTGGTCTTGGGCTATAACAGTAACACTCCAAGATGGGAACTACGGGTAGTCATTACAGGGGAACTGTGAAGCGGGATAGCTCAGTCAGTAAGGGGTATAAACTGTTGGGATGTTATTCCGGTTAGGGGCAGGAATTTTCTGTTCGTCATTCTCCTTTTTTCTCACTCTCGCCGACCGATTCGAGCTGCATTCTGTCTTTTATGAAGCCAGTGTACTGTTCGCTGAAATTTCGAAGGGAACTGTCTTATAAACTCTTCTACTTTGCCCCCAATCCTCCTTTCTTCCTTATGTATTTTCTTGACATTTTATTCCTTCATCCCATCGCCATGTTTCTACCATTTTCCTTCGTCTATGTCTTTTACTTTAAACACTTCATGCACTTGTACATCAAAATATGCTGCTACGGAACGACAACAAAATATCAGCCATATTACGGACTAAGTTATTTCACCTTTGCTATTTTTCGTGTTCTCTATGAGTAAAAGCAAGGAAATAAATAGATTGATTTCTATAAATATAAGAATTTAAAATATGTACAAGTAGCTACTTTGTTATCTAATCATGCAGCGAAGTCGTTTCACGATTAGTGCCATCTGTCAAACACTATGAGCAATTTCGTCCTCTGCCGCCGCTTACATACACCAAATTGGCTGTTATAATGCCATCGAGGTTATTTCTCGGGATAATGAGACCGGAGTGTGAAACTGGCCTCCCTTCTCATTTGACACCAGTGTTAGAAATGCGCGGAAATGTAGTTGCACTCTTCCTATATGTTAACGTAGCGCGGGTCTAGATACGTAACAAATTTGACGTTAGGAAACCAAATAAATATTTGATGCAAGTGCCATTTTATATTACATGCTTCAAAACAATTTTGAAAATATACGTTGCATGTATTCTGACTCTCTTTTACAATGGAACATTTGAACCGTTAGTGGCGCTAGTGAACCGTAAGTGGCGCCAATGTCGCTGTCACCCCACAAACTGTGAATGGGCCATATATGACTGATTTTAGGAAATCAGGAAGTGCAAAATTTACGTCAAATTAAATAGAATTATTTACCATTTTTGTGACAATCTGTGATATGGTTCAAATGTTGACAAACTGTTACACGTACATAATGGAGACATATTACATGTACACATGATCAAACAAGTTGACCGATTAGCCGGAAATATTCACGGACTGGAACAGCAGTTCAATTAATCTGAGAATGTGAATTATGTTGGGGTAACTCCTCTAGATTTTGGCAGGTACAGTACACTGGGGCATATTCAAAGCGTATCGGAATTTGAATAGGTCTGCTTACAAGACGTCAGTACGTGCAGGATGTAAGATTTTAGGTTTTCTGTTTGTGAAATGCACACAGTATTCTTGAAGATTATGGCAGCGTGTGATCTAGTAGAATGGTATCAACGTTTCGGAGTAATATAATGCCTCCATCTTCGTGGTAGTAAAGTAAGAGACAATGTTGTAAACAAACGTACTTAGGACGCAGATTCTATAGCCTTTCGTCAAAATATCACCTGTCAAAAAACCAGTCAAAATCTTGGTCAGATGGAATGCGGTTTTGTCTTCCCTGTAACATCAACTAACTCAACAGGCAAGTCAAGTTTGCAATTTCATCCTAATGCTCAATGCAAGAAGACCGGAATACGAGTAAATACTTGACAGTTTGCATTGTACATAATTCTGCCTCTACGTGTTGATTGCTTAATTTGATTCTGCTTCTCCTCCTTCTTCTGCAAAGGAGCGACAGCCCGCTTCGGTTCCTGGCCTCTTCAGCAGTTCGCCTCCAGATGTACCTGTGCCCTGCTAACCGCCACCATCCTCTTATGTTGACCTGCAACAAGAAGCCCTCTTGATGGTTTTTTCCGATTTCAGCCGTGGACTTCCCATAGGTTTTCTTCCATAAACTTTTCCCTTCTGTACAGTCCTGGGAGCCTCAACTCCTGGATCCGTAAGGGCCTGTCCAGGCCTGTAATACTGTAACCATACGTGTACCTTTTACTTTTTCGGCATTCTATTATTGTCTATTCGGAAAATATGGCAAGCTCATTTTAATCCTTCGAAACTAATATTTCGATCACTAAGATGTAAATCTTTCGAAGTTTACTGATCTCCGAGAACATTTCTAAAGCTATTTGCATTTATTATTACTTTAAATTAAATATCAGTAAAGTTACTGTGTGCTTTGGAACGCTGGCCTGTAAACGGCAAATGACCTTCCAAACGTGAAACGCAATTAACAAAGTTTAGTGAACGTAGTATGGGAATGGGCTCGAAAAGTTGCTTTGCGTAATGGACCCTTTTTTTGTCTTTTGCTGTCACAAAACTAATAAAAATTTTGATGAAATTTGGCACTGGTGGCCCGTACTAAGTATTAATCTTTATTTGTCCCGTGTAACGGCAGCGTTATCTGAATCACAATGGGTAATTAAAAACTTGGTTGGAATAACTTGCGTCAGTAAAATACCTGGTTTCCAACGAAACATTAACCAAACTTCAGACAGTTACTCAGTGCCTTACTTCGACTGAAATTTTTTATATCGACATGGAACGAAATCTTTTTCTCTACGTAGTTACCTCCTGTTCCAGCAGAGCATTCCCATCAAACCTGAAGCAGTGGACTCGCCCTACTATGCACGCACACGCACACACACACACAGCCACACACACACACACACACACACACACACACACTCACCAACTGGCAGGTAGTTTGTGTTCGGTTGTAGTAGAAAGAAGTTTGTTTCTTCTGTGTCTGTTTATGAGGAGACATGTCTATATCGAAAAAAAAATTCGGTCGATTTTTCACTAACGAGGATCAACAGACAGTCGTTTTGGGTAAAGAATGTTGCTGTAAATCAGCGGTTGTGAGACATGGAATCATTTATCACAGTTTTCAGGGAATGTGTAGTGCGGCAGCCAGTGTACGAGCAAGCAGAAGCGTTACGTAGTGTCTAATGAAGTCCAACAGGAAATGTCCCCCGAATTGCCCTTAATACACACACAGTTCGAGCGTGGCTAAAGCGAACTTTACGTAAGTAAGAATTGTACCATATTACTGCCAACGTGTGCAACCTCTGCGATCCGATGATCACACAGTTACAATAAATTTATGTACTTAGATTGGGTAATAACCTCTGCTAGTGAGATAAATTGTTTTGTATTGCCCAATGTACGCGAGATGGAATAACAAACTGCCTCAATGCCAGTCTATATGCCCCAACAGTCTTCTCCGTTTCATTGCAAGCAATTTCCAACTCTGTCTTTTGTAAAGGTGTAGTGCTGTCGTATACACTACCAGATATTTTGATCATTCGTTCCTGAAGAGCGTTTAACAGCAGACTACTATTTTAACTTCCTACAAGATTCTCGTTTAGAAAATATTCCTTTCCAGACCAGATTAAACGTGTAGGTGTAATTTGTGATGTGTCTTAGAGAACGTGAATCAATGCTACGCATATTGTTAATTTGATCGTAAAGACACGTATGCCTGGCCACCCCGTTCGCCCTGATTTCACTACATATTTATTTATGGAAATGTATTGAGGATATAAGAGGAAATTGCTGAGACGAGTGAATAATGAGCACTGAAATGTGAAACGCAACGGTCGTGGCGTAATTTGAGGTACTACCCCGTAATTTGCCTGGAGAAATTGCTGAAGAACGCCAAAAATCTAAGTGAATCTGCCCGGTATGTAGGATGGGTGTTGCACGTACGATACCCCGATTTCAGTGAATTGTACGGAAATTTTCGGTTTCATGATTATCAGACTTCAAGAAAACGATTTGCATCTGAAGTATAATATATATCTGCTGTCTTTATATGAACCGCTCTTCATTGTGCTGTAGCCTACATGTAATATAAAATTATGTGACAAATACAAAATTATTTATTGTTCTCATCTACGTGATATCCGTATTACACGATAGTCACCTTGATTAACAAGTAATTATTTTGTTTTAGTTTCTCCTCACATATTAATTAGATAACCAAGTAAGTGGTACATTGTACCTCTAAGGAAGCTATCAGCCGAGCAGCTGGTCATGTAATCCCCAACATTGTATGGAATTCCAAATATAATTACCGCATTTACAATTCTTCATCCTTCCCCATGGAGGATTATTAACGGCACTCTTAAGTGTTAGAAATGGTGGGCCTTTGTATATGTGGGTGAGGAATCAACTCGTTTCTCCATAAGGGACTGTATAGTTACTGTGAAGAAGAACCCATTTCGCGAACTGAATTAGAATTTGCGACCATCAGCTTTTGACGGGTTTTCTGTGAAGCATAGATGACAGTATTTTCGTCAAGTTAACTTCGTCTGGTATTTCGACGGCACTTTCCTTGTGTGCCCAAAAGCCGAACAAATATAATATGCAGATTGAATGCTCCGGGGTGTAATACTCGCCTTTTTCGATGTGTCTTGAAACAAAACTCTCCTTCAAGTGAACTCGTGTCAGAATTTTTATACTTATGCCGGGGGCCAGAACGTATCTCTTCACTGCTCAGAATAAGAGCAGCGTTTTAAAATCCAGGTCTACATACTTCTATTCTGAGATGAACACTTTCTATTGGAGCGTTCTAACACTTGAGTTCAGACAGCGAGGCTCTTGAGTGTAATTTTGGAGCAGCATTATGACTATGAATGTAGCTGAATAATTGACTGCATTTCCATCGCGACCGACGTTTACGTCTCTTGATTCGTCTGGACACACTTGTCTAGCTTGGAAACGGTTTGAATGAGTTGCCATGGTTGTAGAATATTTTGTAAACCGGTAACCGGGGGAAACGGACACAAATAGAGGATTTTTTTTTTAATTTTAGGCGCGTTCGCAAAATTGCGAAAGGCAATTATTAGCTTCGTCATGTCTGTCTGTTCGTCTGTCCAGCCGTCCGCCCGCCGTCCCCAATGGGACATCTATGATCCCACTGGACGGATTTACGTGAAATTTGGTTTTGGTTAGATTTTCGAAAATCTGTCAGAAAATTCAATTTTCATTAAAATATACAAGAATAACGTTTACTTAAATGAAGACCTACAAACATTTATGATCATTTCTTGCTCGGTTCTTCGTAGAATGAGAAATGTTTCAGAAAAAAGTTGTAAAGAAAATCAAAACACACCATTTTTATGTTCAATATTTTTTTTTCTTCGAAAATCGTGCTGTTAATGAATTAGTGTGGAAAAATATTGTAGAGTCGGACAGGCCACAGATGACAATATGGCGCATGCGTATTACATTGTGGATAATAACTAAGACTTCAGGCACATTCACAGAATATGTAACACTGATTTTCCACTACAACAGTAGTTGCACGAACGCACCTCAAAGTTACGTCGTTATGTACATTGCCTGTCTTTTCATTAAAGATTATTTTTTCCGTGGCAGGTGAATGAAATATGAGTGTGTACATTAGTGGAATGTTAGTGACAGAGAGAAATCGAAGTACTGAGAAGACAACCTGTCCCATTGCCTATTTGTCCGCTGCAAATTTCGCGTGAACTGTTCTCGAATCGGACTCAATCCTATGTGGTGAGAGATCCACGACTAAGCACCTGAGCCATGGCATGGGAGTGGACATGAAGTGAAAGTGTGTTAGTAAAAGGACTATAAAACTCTATGGATTAGATTGCACTCTGTCCAGGGGGTGTTTTGATGGGCTGTTCTGAAGACATAGTTTCTGTGCATGAATGACTATTAAACGCATGATCGTCTGGAGTCATATTATGTCCTACAGTTAGCCATGGATTGAATGTGTAAATCTGACTGTAATGTAGTCATTCACTCAGTGAAACATTCAATGAACAGTGAGTCTGTCATCCAGTCAGACACTCGCCACTCAACCGATAACACTGTATCATTCGATAGAACATACGTTAGTTTGTCCCTTCCATATCTCAATCAATAATCTTGTCTGCGCGACTCTGAGTTAAGTTTATCAGTATGTTAGACTTTCAGTTAGCCATTCTGTTTTTCAGATTCTCAGTCAGTCAGGAAGTCTGACAGACTTTTCTGCCGGAAAAACTTTCTGTCACATTCTGTCCGACACTCGCACTCAGCAAGAAACTGTCAGCCTCTCAGCGAGATAGTAATTATATATGTTGGATTCTCAGTCGGTCTGCCATTTAGACGTTTGTGACACTAATTCATTCAGTCCTACAGACCGACGGTCACCCTGTCTGTCGGAACTCATCAATGTGCCAGGAATGCCCCCCAATTTATCAACTTGTTAGTTACGCTTTACTTATTAAACATTATGTATTTTTATCATTTCTTTGTAAGGAGTGAATCAGAAAGTCTGAATTAAATACTTTGCTATGTACTTGTACGGGAATTAAGAGGGAAGAAACATTTTATATTACAAGAGCCTAGAAGTTTAGAGCAGCAGTTTGTTGATGCGTAATCACTTCCAAACTAGGCTTTGATTGGTGACGAAGCCCCCGCTTTGTGCGATTTCCTGTTAAGTCGGGAAAAATCTCTTGTCAGATTTACCGCATGGCTTCTTGTGAAGAGAAAATGTACTTGTATTAAAGGGGAAACAATGAGGAACATTCGCAGTTGTAATTCAGGCCAAATTTGAGGCTGCTAAGGTACTGGAGCTTCATTATTTCACAGCTGGGGTAATAAAGCCATAAGGCAAAAACTGGTATATTACAGGAAAAATGTTTAAAATTATACACTTATTGACTGACTGAATAGCTACCGAGCTAGCTAGCTGGCTAGCTAAGTAACTAACTGAATAACTGACTGACTTACTGACTAGTTCCTTCTTGCGCTGACAATTAATTGCACGTCTGTTCCAAAGAGTTTCCCCGCATTTTATAGAATCCGAAAACCTGTTACCCTGTATCAAGATCCAGGTACTGGTTCCAATAAAACCAGATCAATCTATTCCGCAGCTTGCTTCCATTCTGTTTCTTTAAAATATATTTATTTTGCTGTCAACTACGTCTACGTCTTGCAAGAGCGCTTTTTCTTACTTTTTCCCTTTAAACACCTACGTATTTTTCTGTCTGTTGCTTACCACATGACCAGCCCACCCCACTTTGTGTTGTTTGCTCGTCCCAATAGCATGTGGCAAGGCGTAGATGATAGGAAGTTTCCCGTTCTTCATCATCATGTTTCCTCCGCTTAATTTTGGAATATTTTTCTCAACGTGCAGTTCTATAACGTCCTGTATGTTGTTCTATAATTGTGAGAGACAACGTTTAAAGCCTGCACTAAACAACAGGATGCATTATAGTTTTCCTTATTTTCATTTTTGCATTTTTAGATAACAGATGCGGAGACAAAAATTTGGAACGTACTGGTAGCAAGCATTCTCCAGATTTAATCTGCTCTTAATTTCTTGGTACATGTAATATTGATGTGTCTGTCATTTCCAGGTTTTTGAAATTTGTAGCTTTGTCAAGGGACGTGTTGCATTTTCTTCTGCTGTGAATTTACCCTGGATTTTGTTAACAAGACATGAACAAGTACATTAAACGAAACGCTACATCCAAATATTGTTATGAAATACACTTATTTTTTAAACTGTGTGATATCACCGAGGATTATTTTTAGGAAAGTTATCATTTTGAGATGATTCTGGGAATTGGAAGAATAATACTAAAACAGTTTTGTAAAATAAAAATTACCCGCATTCAGTTACGTGCATAAATCATGGACCCTTCCAACGGTCATGGCTCGGTTCTCAGCTGAACACAACGTCAGTCTCACTTTGTCGTACAGCCGGCTGTCAACCCGGTCAGTTTACGTAATTTCCCTAGCTTCTCCTTTGACGCAAATAAGAAAGAACAGATTCCGACATCGTAATGTTTGGAAACTGGTTGTGTTTCCCATTTCATAGCTAAACGAAGAAATATTAAGATTGAGAAAAGTAAAATTTTGTGTTGTGTTTTGTATTGGTTTGAAACTTTGTTTCCCTCAACCGAAATTAAGTTTATGGACTTAATGTGTTTGATACTAGTTTTGAGAAGGGTATTTGAAATAAAAGGGAAAACATAGCGGAAGGTTGATGGAAACTGCAGAATGAGGTGTGTCTTAAAATAATACACATTGCTTGATAATGCTTAGTGATACAGTAGACTAGGATAAGGCGAACGGTGGATTTAGCATTCTTGATGACACGAGAAGTTTATACTAGATTGGAATCATATAGCCTTCAGACTATATGACTGAACTTCTTCTGAGACCTAGGCATAAGTTGGAATGTGGTAGGGTAGAAATTGTGTGAAAGTGTGTGGGCTGGATTTACCTACCTTAGGTTGTAGACCAGTGTTCGGCTTTTGTGAACATGGCAATGGGCCTTAAAACGTTGCGCGGTTAACGGTGTACCAATATCAGATAGCGCAACACAAATCAACTCAGTATGCAAGTGCTAAAACACAAAAAAAGTCTTGTCTTATTTCAATTTAATTATTTTCCGACATGGCAATAAACCTTCGTTTTCTATAAGAGGCGGGATATTTTTGTGGTCAGCTGATTAAATATTAGCTTTTTAAGAAGGACTATATGATGGATTTATTTATATTCCGACATGTTTTGGCAGTGTTTTACACTACTATTCATGCTATTCAGTGACCACGCGGCCTAAGGCGTGGGTCTGTGGCCACTTGCTTTCTGGAATTGGGGTTTCGAATCCCGTCGGGAGCATGGATGTCTGTTGTGAGTGTTGTGTGTTGTCAGGTAGAGGTTTCTGCGTCGGGTTGTTCACTCGTCAAGAGAAATCTCTACCGAGTGTGGTGTGTCTGAGTGTGATCGTGAAGCCTCGATAATCAGAAGGCCCTGGCCTGCTAGGGCTTGTTGCGCCATGGGAAAAAAATTCATGCTCTTCATCCTTACATTTCCAGCGTTTGTCACAAAAGTCCAAATGTGCGACTGAATTTTTTGTATTTTATGTCTGTCAGTTTTCTGTGTGTATTGCATATAGCAGATGCGCGAAAAATTTAAATATTTAGCAAAAAATATTTAAATTTTGAGCAATAAATATATTCGGGCTAACTTATGAGAAACCAGCGCCCACGATGTATATCGCTCTTGGTGTAGACATGAACATTTATGACCTGCAGTACTCTGAGTGAAGTCGCAGACTGAGTGACAAGGTTAGTAACGTACTTGAGAGTAAATGAATGTAAAGTAAGCACGGATATCTGTAGTTTTAAGAAATGGAAGAAAAATATCCCTCTATTCCGATCATACGTAGACCACAAAACTGTAACTGTTATTTAGACATGCGGACCTATGAGATTCAAATGTACTCAAACTGAGTGCCAGAAAAATGAAACAGGCCACCGCTTGTAAATAAAAATTAACTGTATAAAATTCTACTCGATATAAAGGAGCAATTATTGACGGATTTCTTTCATTTCTTTAAAGTTGCCACAATTAATCTGGGACTAAAGAGCAGAAAGCAACGAGAGAATGGAGTGAATCGGAAATCGAGAAATGTAAGAAGGACAGGTCTATAGCACACAGTACGTTGGAAGAAACGAGAGATGCTTTGAAAATTTCGTCGTAGAAGTGGAACGGTCGTAGGTTGCACGGAAGACCCTGGTTCATTACTCCAGTCGCCTGTACTTTCGTAGTATTACGACGTTTCGAGACCACAATATGCTCTTCAACTCTTAGACTTTGAAATGAAGACAGTAAACTCATCCGAAAGGTCGGGAGGTCTTCACTAATCGACACAACGTCTTTTTAATATAACAAGGATATAGAAGAACTAAAAAAGCTTAATTCATCATTCTGTTTAATGCAAATTCACGTTTCTTTATTCAGAGTTCTTTTCGCTAATGCAGCTACTAAGTGTGAATTCTTCTGTCTTTGAGGAAACCTGTCTCCCGGCATGTGAGGGCAAGCAGCTGATTAGGTGGTCAATGGAAATTGAAACCTTGAAGATGAAGGCGACACTATCTTTCGAAACGTCAGAAACCACTTACCCAACGAAATAGCGTCATATTCCAGACGACCAGAATCTTTGATTATACTTCTACAAAAACATCAGTCCTCACACCTTCTCTCCTTTTAATTAAGCGCCCTCCATTGAGATTCTTGTCGGAGATGCATGACCAGTTGTCACACCTCCATAAAATAATAATGTATAACTACCGCACTAAGTAGGTATTTATGTATGTCATTTTACCTAAAGCAAACTGGAATTGCCGATTTTAGCTGCCTTGGCTAAAGGAGTCTCGATCAGTTACGCAATATGTTGGTGGTTTATGTAAAGCAAGTGCAGTCATCATTAATTGTTGTTGGCATATAGACAATAGACCATTCATTTTAGTCATAAAAAAGTTTAACGAGTTTTCTGTTGAAAAACACATTTAGCAGATGGCTACAAGTCCTGGCTGTGATCTCTGACTGATGTGTTGCCTTGAATCGAGCTGAAATTCATTACATTTTTAGTACTGGCCTGCATACATATAACACGAGACTAGGATTTTAGAGTGAAAGAGACTGGGATAAGGGGAGGAGTAAGAGAATGGATGGGTCTGGTGGGGGGGGGGGGGGGGGAGGGTTGAATAATCCACATGCTAGGCCCCTGTGGCCATTACAAGGGTATAATGGAGGGGGTGGCCATATTGCTTACTACGTGGTGGCATTACAATGGTGAGGAGAGTGTGTGGTCTGAATTTTTCATTGCTAGTCTTGTATAATTACCCTTCTAAAAACACATTATGCCCTGTCTGTTTAGCTATACGCACCCTTTGCAAGACTCGACCATTTTTTTATAAAGTTTTATTGCTGCTCATGCCAGCCATCCCAGTCGGTTGGTTCTCCCACCACAACCACCGCACCCCCACCCACAACCACACCAATAACGAAAAGTTAGATATGTGTTTCGTATTAAGCAAACTGCTTTCGTCTAACTCAGAGACACGCGGGAAAAATGAAGAAGAAAAAAGGGATTTTTGTTTGCAAATACTTCGACAGACGCGGAGTTATTTCCTTGGTGGATAATATTATGAGATATTCGCTGTTATGGAATGCTACGTAGCGCAGATTAGTATTTAGTTGTCGGCGTTTCGGTGCAACCTATCGGCCCCGTCTTCAAGTATCAAGCATGAGACCGATGGGTTGTCCCGAATCGTCTGCAATTGACTACAAATCTACACTGCGTAACATCCTAGAAGAGCAAAAATCTCCTTTACGCCGTGACGGACGTCTGAAATCACGGGACAAACTTACGTTAGGTGTTAGAAATGGGTTGGTGTGTGACGAGGCTAACGCAATAGCCACACGCTAATCCGTGGCGAATTTGATCACGTGTATTTGGGTTCATGATAATTGACGAAATCACTAAAATACTAAATATTAAATTATTACTTATTGTTATTATTACTATTACGTATTTTCTTACAAACAAAGCAAAGACCCAGATTTGTTGACGGAAGAACAGTGGGGTACACTAGAATTTTCGAAATTCACGTATCCACGATATTTGACATCCAAAACTTACGTGACAACCCATTTTAGTGTCTGTTTTTTTACCGTTGCTGTCTGGTTCGGAAGATCGGAATGGGATCATGTAGCTAACGAATAGTCTTCTTCCACTTTCCTGCTGTTGCTCATTTCCCTGTTAGCTCATTAATGTTGTGTCCTGCATTGAGTTTGGATCGCTCCCGTGCTCATAACTTCATTGCACAAGTACTTTTTATATTATTATTATTATTATTATTATTATTATTATTATTAGTAGTAGTAGTAGTAGTAGTAGTAGTAGTAATATGAATATTTTGCTTGTTGTTTTGTATGGGTGTGAAACTTGGTCGCTGACATTGCGGGAGGAAAGGAAGCTGAGGGTATTTGAGAACATGGTATTAAGGAGAATATTTGGGCCTAGGAGGGACGAAGTAAAGGTGGAATGGAGGAGATTGCATAACGAGGAGCTAAATTATCTGTACTCCTCACCCAGTATTGAGCGGGTGATAAAATCCAGAAGAATGAGATTGGCTGGGCATGTGGCGCGTATGGGTGAGGAGGGGGGTGTATAGGGTCTTGGTGGGGAAACCGGAGGGAAGGAGACCACTGGGAAGACCTAGGCGTAAATGGGTGGATAATATTAGAATGGATCTCCAGGAGTTGGGATGTGGGTATAGGGACTGGATTGGGTTGGCCCAGGATAGAGACAGGTGGCGGACGCTTGTGAGTGCGGTAATGAACCTTCGGGTTCCGTGAAATGCGGGGAATTTCTTG
>Ga0123355_10006493_pt1 | contig 17339 bp, 5 predicted proteins | sample TergutEmb28metaG_3_FD_89872 | JGI IMG/M metagenome (GOLD analysis project Ga0123355, IMG submission 89872) | Embiratermes neotenicus P1 segment gut microbial communities from Petit-Saut dam, French Guiana - Emb289 P1 | ecosystem: Host-associated > Arthropoda: Insects > Digestive system > Gut ...
GCGCTAACCACGTGACACCCCTCTATCCGCAAAAGTTGGCACTAACTTCGTCTACCGGCGGCGGCCGCTCTGTCGGTATGGTTCGCTCGCGGACTAAAGCCACGGAGTTTAGTTTTTTAGTTTTATGATGATGTCTGTGAGCACTTAATATTTCGCAGGTCGCGAATGATAATTATGCTAACATGGTATGAAAAATAAATACTGTTAGTATTATGGATATCAGGCTTCACCCGCGATCAAAGCTTCCTGTGTACGGGTTTCAAGTTATGTTGTTGTATTAAGAGAAAACATAACCACCTTGAATGAGATTAGAAGAAATCATCAGGTAGTTCGTCCACGATTAAACGCGCACGCGCGCGCGCGTGTGTGTGTGGAAAGATTACACACTTTCGATATAGGTACACTTCCGATCATTCTAACTTTTTACACATATTTCTCGCTGTGTAATGTTGGCACTGTTTACTTTAGTGATGTTATCTTGCAGGCCACTTCTTGAATTACCTGAGCTCTTTTCATATATTTAGCACTTTGTGCTCCAAAGCTGCAGTTTTTTTTTTCTCGGGGAAAGGTGAGTACTTCTGTTTAGCTATTTGCCATGTTACACAACTCTCTAATTTTTATTTACTAACTTACGACTTCGTTGTCTGGTTACATCCAAACTTAGAGTTTCCACATTTTTGTTCATCATGACACGACTGGTTTTGTGAATGTTACTGCCATCTATTGAGGCTGTTTGTTATTGATTTAGTATTTCTTTTGTTTCACCTGCAGTAAATTTGCGATCAGTAGAATAGGCACGGTTTCGATGGGAAGGAAATTGTTTTACAAACTTCATTTCGCCATTGATAATTGGCATCAAGCTAACAGAAGGCACGAAGTAATAAAGGCTAGGGGTTCTCGATGAGGGAAGCGGTCATTCGATCGGATTCGTCGGAACCAAGTCCACCACTGAAAAATTGTAGTGTAATGGGGGAGGTTAAATCAGATATCTATCCACAATATTACACACAACCGACGTTTTATGATACTTTCTCTGTATGTCCTGACTATGAGAGTATACTAAAGACACGAACTTCAAATTTGAGAAAATGTGAAAAACAAATATTTTACAAGTTAATACCGGCGAGACCAAATCCTTTAGCCTGTTGTCCTTAGTACCTATTTCCTACAGGATATTGTGAAAATTATCGTGCTGAAGTACGTAATTGTTGAGGCGAATTGTGCTTGAGTAACGTTATTAGGTTTAGGATTTTAGGAAGTAATAACAATTTTAGACTCTTTCGAAAGTCTCAGAAACCCTCAATCCCACCCCTACCGAAAGAATAGGGTGGCTTTAATTGCTAGGGAAGTGAAAGTTTATTGAAAGTGCTAAACTTGCATGAACTACAAAGTATTAGTATTTGTAGTAGTAGTAGTAGGACTAGGAGTAGTAGGAGTAGTAGTACAATCACTACAATCACCACCATCAAAAACTTAAACTGGAACATTTTTGTGTATAGAAAGTTGGAAATACCACCAATATTAAAATAGTCGTTTTATGAACTGTAAAAATCCACCAACTTTGTTGTTACTGAAACGCTCACTCATTTTGAATTGTTTATAGTTGGATACAAAATTACGTATTTTTCTAAACATCCCTTATCTAAGTCATTCACCATTGAAAGAAAGCATCTACAATTCTGGGAACCCTAAGAGCTTGGAGGGTGAATGCTGATAGTGGCTGGGATTTCTTAATTTGACCTGTGCCGTGACAAGAGTAAATCACATGACCCTGCTTACGTCTATGTCCAAATTAAAGTAGAACTAAATATTAGGCTTATTTGGACAAAACTCTGTATTACTGCGAAGTTTTACTAGCCCTTAGATGCACTAAACTCAATGTTCTACTACAATTGTTCATAGGAAAACTATTGCTGAATGTATTTTTATGGTTTTGGTTGAACATAGGTTTATTCAGTACCTTTGTACCTTCATTTGTTCACTGAAAATGCCGCGCAGACGGAAGGAAAGGAAGGTTACTGAGAAGTCGAATTTATGTGTTACTTAAATTAATGTTAAGAGCGTGATACAGGGATATTTGTCAGTTTGATTCGAGTCCGAATTGTACAAGTTAACCTTTAGCACTCTACTTGGAAGAGTAACTGATACCAAATACACGGCAACAGGGTTAAATCCGTGCCTTTGAGACACGATTGGCCATCCAACAGAATTTCTTCAGAAAAATGAAACTTATTAGAAGAGAGAAACATCTTGAACAAAGAGATCCAACATTAACGCTTATTTAGGTAAGGCGCTCTGCATTTAATTTAGCAGTGGTGAAGGAAATCAATCAATCGTGAAACACTGAAACTAAAGTTGCAGCATCGATTGATTTCAAGCCTTGTTCAGAAGCCTTCGAGATCTCGAAACTCTTTCACGTGCCAGAGGTCAAGGGCTTTTCAGGAGAAGTGGATCACTACTGTAGTAACTTTAAGGACACTACGGAAGTGTGTTCAAGATAGATGAATTTGGATTTACGTTGAACAATCGCCTTCCCAAAATGGTAAACAAGAAAGGCGAACGCCAAGCTGTTTTATTAACAAAAGCGAAAAGGGGAGAAAACATTGCCATCGGTGCATTTGTAATGCGTCAGAAATATATATATATATTTATATATATATATATATCCCTCCTACAATGACCATTTTTATGGGAATAAGGAAACGTACACAATTTAAATATGATTTAACTCCTGCTTTTGCTGTGGAAATAGGTGATTCGGTCTATGTGAGTCAAGTTTCTTTTCGTTGTCGTTTCGGTACCGTAAAAATACTTAACATCAGTATACTCTTGCCAACTTTGCATAAATGTGGGAGCTATAAGAGGATGAAAGCTTTAGAGGATTGCCTGAAGGATGAAACTGAATTTTTGGGTTTACTTCCTTGCAGTACGCATGTCCTACAACCACTGGACACAACATTCTTCAGGCCCATGAAGGCTCAATACCATAAGAAAGCATCAGATTGGATTCATCGCAATCAACCGCAAATGTCATGAAACAAACATACCTGTGAAATTTTCTCCGATGCGTAGAACAAAAGTACTTCGGTTGGATATGGTGCTGAAATTTCCGAAGTATGCCTTTTTCTGAAGATATTCGGAAGAGAATTTTTCGCCTGCATCACTGTTCGAGTCGTCTCTCTGTACAGCTACGGACATTCCTGTCACTGCCACTGCTTCCAAGGCAAAAGCATGGGCTTGCTTATCAAGGCCATGGCCCATTATTAACTTCGGTCTAAACGGAGACACTGACGACGCAATTGCTTCAACATCAAACACAACAAAATTTCGGCATCGAAGAATATCTCAGCACAAGTTAGGTCGTATTTTCTTTTAGTAAATCCAAAATTAAACTTTTGCAAGTGATGTTAATTTGACTTATTCTGCAAGATCTACAAGGAAGTGTGTACTCATTCTTGCTATTGTATTTTAAGTATTAAAGCACATCCAGCCTGAAATGATCGATATTTTACCACCTTTTCACACACACATATATAGGGTCTTTTCTTTTTTCCTGCTTGAACGATAAACTCCTGTCCGACGCTCGGCTAGCGTTACGCCATACATTGAGTCTCGGGAGGTCTAAGAGTCGGTGAAGGAAGCGAGTATAAAATTCGTTGTCGTAATAATGATACTTATCGTTACTCTTGTAAGTATTAAAAGCATATTGCGTATTCAGTCTGAAATGATTGATATTGTTACCACTAATAATATATACGCATATATATAAGGTCATATTTTCTGCTTGAGCGATAAGCGCCCGCCCGACGCTCGGCTAGCGTTATATCATACGCCGGGTTTTGGAGGATTAACAGTTGGTGAAGGAAGACACTAAAATTTCGCTCTGATAAACTTTAGAGAGTCCAATAAAAGCTTAACAGTGCTACAACAGATGCTGAAAAATCCCCTTCTGACGGAATGCGGAATGCTTCATTTGCTGTCTGGAGTTCTTGCGCGGGAAGGTGAGCACTTATGGTCCAAGCAGTTAAAAATGACCCTATATATGCATGTCTCTTTACAGTAGTATGGAGTACGTCATTCTGTTGAGAGCAGGGCAGAATCTTACCTTTGTTTCGAAGTGACATACACACTTCAAGTAGACTGTTAATGGTAAAACATGTCATGCTCTCCACAATATTGGACTTTAAATGCATGAACAATAACAGTTTATCTGATAGCAGAAATATATATCAACAAAGCAAGTGATCTAAATTTGTTTTGGCAAGTATTTCATTGCGTCGGATTTTTAATTTTCATTACATTACTGACGAAGTCATTGTTAGAATTTATTGTTACATGCTGTTAGTGAATAATGTGGTGCGCTACCGCGATAATGTGCTGATGATACGTAGCAAGGGGCGTATTCTGTAAAGTTCAGCTAAAGAAATTAAGGGTACTTTCACGCACGCCCCTTTATTATATTAAACGACTCATTCCAAATGGAATATATTTATTATATTTTGTTACATGGACAATTATAACTTACATGATACTTCCAACTCGAGGCTTCTGGAACATAATCTAACTATAATTAATGATAAACAGTCTGTCTTAATTAGAAACTCGTCTATTAAAGTAAGCTTAGATTCAGATGTGGTTTGCCATATTACGACATTAAGAAAATGAAAGAAATAACAAGCACTGTATTTCAAAGTCCCATCTGTAGGTAGCGCCAGGAAGCTTAAGTGTGCGCCACAGGCCCATTTCTGTGTAATTTAGTGTAAGTTATAAACTCTATAATTGCTATATCAAAAGATATTTATTGTTTTTTTACGAGATACTTGACTAGGTGGTGCAGGATTCAGATGTGCATTTCTGCAAGATTTTCTTGCATAATTCTGAAAAAAAAAGAAAATTGACATCAAATCCATTCCTAAGGCGTCAGTCAATAAAACTGAACTAAAATTCCAAATATTATTAGTATTAATAGTATTGCAGCATATCATTCGTCCGACGACTTTCCGCAGGAAGTTGACTGCGATCACAGAAATATAGAACCAGCGCTTTTATTTTTTCCTTACTCGATACAGTAAAGCAGTTATAACGAATGTGGGAATATTTTAGTCTTGCCGTGGCAGACTTTTTTTTGACGTTGTGCACTTTCTGGATAAAAATTATATTGGCTGTTAGAGGGGTGGACTCTGCTGTCTATAGTCCTGATGAGTAGATAGTTTAATTGTAGTGAAGTGCAGTGCAGTGAAGGGAGGTAAATCGGGGCATACCGTGAAGGGTATTTACGGGTGGTGGAGTGAAGTGAAGGTCATGTTAAAATTGGTGTGCAATAACTGTGGAGTAACAGTATTAGAAACTAGGTGCAGTACTTTCTTCCCCTTGTGTTGCCTTTACTACGTGCATTGCTGCTAACTGTAGTTGGTCTTTTGTGTATTGTGTTTTATCTTGTGTGTATTTTTGTTACCTCATGCGTATTATTTTACTATGTGTGTATTGCTGTCTTACACACTTTAGTTGCCGGATTGCTGGCTAGAAGTCAGTATCCGGAAGGTCCTGCGACCGGCCACCTCGGCACTGGTGTTCCTTGGTTTCCCTGTGTCTATAAGCAAATGATGAGGTGGTTCCCAAGACTCCAAGTTGCTACTGCATGCTTCTCATGTAGACCTCCCGACTTAAATTTCTTAGATTCTTATTTCGTATTTATGTATGTGCATGATAACCACTGCCACCGGGCGACAGACCATTTGCAGTTAAATATATTATTATGTTACCATTATGATATAAAATTGTACCGTTCTATTTGATTGAAGACGGGATAAACAGCAGGCCTGCAAAATACCATATATTTCACTGCTCCTGACTATGAGGAGGGTATAAAGTTAATTGCTCCTTAAATCAAATAATTTAATTGACCGGTAATTTAATTACTTAACGAATTTGTAGTTCAAGTGCATATAATGAGTGCTAAGCTCTATCCTTTTGTACAGATCGAGAAGTATTAGTTACTTTTGATATTAACGAATTATGGCGTAAATCAGTATGTATCTACATGGTATTTGAAACAGTTTTCTGAAACAGATTCAGGAAATGTGCGATTTTTTCCTTTTTTTTTAACAGATTCAACCTTATGACCGTTCTACAGAGCATGAAACGTTATCCGAAAAAAATTGCGTTTTCGCGGAAAAATTGTTTTCTATAAAACTGGATACAGATGTTTTGGACACTTTCAATATAAAGAAATGCCAGTGTTCGTTGTATAAATTTAATATCAGTACTTTGTATTCTATTCAGCGCCTCTTGGTCAGAGGATCCCGTTCAGCTTGAGTTGAAGGGAGAAACAATGCACTTCTATAAAATAGAGGGTCTGGAGTGATGGGAATAAACAACGGCCCCTTCGACCGACTTCAAAGTGCTTGAAACTTTCGCAGTTTTCGGCATTTCGCTTGGGAATTAGGTTGTGTTCCTTCTTAAATACACACGACAAAGCAAAATAAAGACTTCCCTTGGTAATGATATGAACACTGGGGCTGCGTTTTGCGGCATGCTGCGGACATAGATTGCCCGGAAATTGGAAGGAGTGTCTGACAGTTATAATTGGTGCAACCTCTTCATAGCTCTTCCGTCTACTTATTTCTTATACATTTTTTCGCCTTTCTTCTCTTCTGGTTTTATATTTCTCTCTCTGCCTTAAATTCAAAACATCTTTAACATTTTACATATTAGGAGTGCAGTACAGATAGGATAACTTTGGAATGGAGTATTAGACACATAGAAATAATCTTCTGGCCGCCAACTTCGCCGCAATTAACCCCGTTCCGTTTTGTGTTTTGGGAGTTAAATAAAGGTTGTCTTCACCTTCATTGATACACGACAGCCGTAACGGTCTGTCAGAAAACTCCACCTTAGGTTGCAACATACGTGGTGCTACAGAATAGAGACTAATTTGGCATGCCCAATTACTATCTCCAAATATCAGAACTCCAGACCACCCTCGTTGGGTGGCGCTTTGAATGTATTTATCTGAACCCCGACTTTTATTTTAGGGGCCAAAAAGCAATATTCTGCTTTTCGCAGAACATGAATTTTCTTTGGTGAAGCGGAAGTTGGGCAAATAAGGGATCAAAGTAGATTAATGAAGAGGAATTGAATATTCGTTAGTTTTAGGACAGGTAATGTATGATTAGGCCTAGGTATGGTTGCAGAGATGTCCCATAAACGATTAAGGTCTTCAGGTTCAGAGACCTATGCTACTAACAGAAGGCTGAGTTATCGGGGAAGAAAAGTCTGCTGATATAGACGGACAAGTCTTAAAGGATGGGCGAAAAAGGGAAAAGTAGCAGGAAAGCGGAGGAACGTAAATGGTTGTCGCCGCTCTGAATGCCTTAGAATTTCTTGTGTTCCTGGTTTATCCTTGAATGCAAAACTATTTCTACTACGTACCATGTATTTAAAACACTTGTAATTTGATGTCGTTGGCGTGTATGTAATTAGGAGATTCTTTTTGTTGTCATCTGGCTATGGTGCAGCGGTCTCCACGGCATCGTAACCAAGTTCACCAGAATATATAATTCCATTGACGTTACTTTGTCATATTCAAAGTGTTAATGTTGGGGACACACTGTATTCTAGCTGCTTTAATCTTATGGCACTATGCCAAGAGGTCTATACATTACTGCACTTTGTAGACAAAAGCAGTCTGGTACTGAACAACGATGTATCTTAGTGTTTGTCGAAAACACTTGTGTAGAACTGCCATGATAAACTTGGAAATATGACACATTCCATTGCAACTTGAATGGTGAATTGTTAGAAGACCATCGTATATTTTAAATTAATTTTTATGAAATTTTATGTGGCGAAATTATTTTAGACTGATCAGAGGCGAGGATCAATTACCTCACATACTGCATACACCTACTTAGTGGATATGAATGCCGTTACTGATTGGTGTTGATATATGTTGATGCATATGGAAATGAGGTTTGTAAGCTGGAAGAAGACGGCATTACTTAATTAAGTGTTAATTGATCGTATTTATGTTTAAAGATAGGCACAGTTTTGTGATTGCGGAAAGGCGTGAATGGGGGTGATAAGGATGTCTAGTAGCGAGCATTGTGATGGCAAAGACGGTGGTGTGAAGGAAGTGGAAAACTGGGGGAGGTTTTGAAAGAGATATTCGTGTATCGAATCGGACATCTTTCTCGCCCACAGTTCCACCTTTCGCTGCTAGGTTCTCTCGCGTCGTTGCGGACGGAGGCACCTGGCGGCTAAAGTGGGAAAGTCTAAAGGCGTGGGAAAGCAATGGCAAACTGCCCTCAAGAACTTACCCAGGATGCAGTGTGCCAGAGCCATACCGGTCACATGACTGGGCTCTGGTTCCTGCCAAGTCCGGCCTTCAAGGCTGAATACTAATGAATGGATTCGTGTAACGCAGAACTGATTCAACCTCTCTCATGTTCAGCGTAACTTCAAGATATCCGAGTGTGTTAGAGCAGCATCACTAAATGCGGGCGTATGCTTTTGCTACTATACAACAGTAAGTTAGACAGGATTGCTTGAAATACATACAAAGTATAGATGTTCCTGTCCACGAAATGAAGGCGTATAAGTATATTTCCACGCATTCTTAAGGTCGGCTCTACACAGTAGTGAGTAGTGAGATTCACACACCAGCTGTTTTAAAATTTTATTAAATTTCGTTTAATAAATTCTGCCGACTGCATGAACACTCTGGTCCACTTATTTAATTATTTGTGGTATGGTACAAGCGCTTGAATATTTTTTCAGCCACTCATATGACGGGTAGTTGACTAGTAGGCGCATTATATTAATGATAATGATTATTAAACTGAAGGTAAAGCCAACAGGCCAGCAACATTAAGCGAATGCGTGTACGTTAACAATAAAATCGCAAACGCAGACACTTTCGTTGGTAACAGCCTGTCGCCACTCTCTAGTAGATGTCAGAGTATTCTTGTATGCGAATTATGGGACGAGCAACTTTTCTGTCGTGTGTGCCGAGCTTGCAGTGTGTTTATAATTTTGCGAGGAGAAGTTGGTTTAATTTCGTTCCTGAGTACTTTGGTGAAAATGTTTCTAGCATAACTTTGTGGTCTGGACACTGGGCTTCGCTTCATACCAAATGCAGAACATAAATCCTACACCCCCTGTTTTATCTTACTCCCTGTGTGTTTCGTTTACTTGTGGCACAGATTTATTACTTTGATGTGACATGTCCCCCTGCGTTGTAATATATCTAGGAATAGATATACTCTTTTGTCGGCCTAAACATATATATTTATCTTAGTAATTAACCAACTTGATGCACAAAATTTTGTTTTACAATAAGTTTATTTCATGCCTCTACATGTTTCGAACACCATGTGCTCATCATCAGAAGGTCAAAATTTTATTATACAGCCTCTGGTATCATCACACCTGTAGGTAGCCGTCCCGTGCACAGGTTGAGAGAGGAGTCCTCTCTCAACCTGTGCACGGGACGGCCACCTACAGGTGTGATGATACCAGAGGCTGTATAATAAAATTTTGACCTCCTGATGATGAGAACATGGTGCTCGAAACATGTAGAGGCATGAAATAAACTTATTGTAAAACAAAATTTTGTGCATTAAGTTGGCTAATTATTACGATAAATATACTGAGATGCACGGTCAGCAAAACCTCAAAAACATATATATATTTATATTCTTGTTATATGTTTCTGCTTCACTAAGTCAGCGTTAAGCTTAATTTTTCTGTAAAAATGTGACGCATTCTTTAAAAGTCATACATTCAACTGAAACTACTTCTTAAGTGCTATATGGCTATTTTTAGTTAAAATACGATATAGCTATCTCTAACATGATCACATCTCAGTAAATTAGAACTTTTGGCAGGTCCAAGTTTTTGGCACGGAATTGTAAAATATTTTGCATCTCAGCAAAGAGGCAACGATCTGTTTGTTATTAGTAATAGACATACACTGTCCATTTTCGAACGAAACAAAAGCATAATGTTTGCAACCTTTAAATTCTGGATCGTATATTTAATGCAAACCGGACGCATGATATCTGTCCCTTGTGAGTATTGTGTGTTGTCAGCTAGAGGTCTCTGCGACAAGCTGATCACTCGGCCAGAGGAGTCTTACCGACTGAGCGCGTCGTTGTGTGTGATTTGTAATACCTCGTGAATGAGAAGGCCCTGGCCCACTGGGGGCTGTCGCGCCAAAAACAAACAAATTTAATGACACCGTATTTTTTCAAACCAGACAATTTTCTCCTTCCCGATTTTGGGTCAATTGAAAGTGATTCAGAATCATTGTATACATGTGACATACGATCTCGAAGAGTTTCATAAAATGTTTTCGTTTGTTCTCAAGTTTATTAAAACATATATATATACACAGCATTTTTGTGGGCCGGGTAGCTCAGTCGGTCTAGCGACTGACTACGGGCTGGACGGTCCGGGATCGAATCCCGGTGGGGACGAGATTTTCTGCCCTTCCAGACTGGCCCTGGGGCCCACCCAGCTTCCTGTAAAATGGGTACCGGGTCTTTACCGGGGGTAGAGTGCGGCAGGGGCATGCTGCTGACCACTCAACCCCTTCTAGTGCCACGGTCATGGAAGAGTAGAGCTATACCTCTACCCACTCTCTGGGCCACACCGGGCCTGTAAAGGGATCACTTTACCTTTCACCTTTTCTACACAGCCTTTTTAGTGTATATATAAAGCATTTGTCTCCTACATTAAGACACTGGCCCAGAATTTCCTAGAGCCGAGTATTACAGGATCTACAGCCTGTGTGACCTGTATATACGAGTTTAGTAATAGACCATTATCAGGAACAGGTTGTGTAGGCGCTGGCGTAATATCGCTGCCGTAATGGCATACTGGTAAGACACCTGCAAGGAAGGCTTTCAGTTTTCCTCCCTGTTATATTTTATGCTTTACCGCTTTGATAGTATTTACGCATCTGATGTTTGCTTTTCCAGTGCCAGAAGAGTGTCTACCAACTAGCTGTGGATGTGAGGGGTAGACTTTCATACCTGATATTTTTATGTACGACAAACTGTGTTGTATTTATTTTAGTGCGCTCGCACTTACTGTTATTCTGATTGCAGAGTATTTTATTAAAAAACGTGAATTTGAGGATCATAAAACGTTTCCAAAATACCAGAAATCAAGTTTTCTTTAACACACAAATCAGTAAATTTAAATATGTTAATTCATAGTTGAGTAAAGAGAGACCAACTTGATGTCACTTGCTTTTTTATTTCTTTATATAATGATCAACATGTTTCGGATGTTAATACATCCATCCTCAGGAGCTTACGACTTATGTGTTGAGTTATTTCGTGGGTTACATTGACCTGGTTCGATGTGTGTTGGAATTACGTTGTGGTATGGCTGTGGTGGTGTGGTATCTGTATACAGGTTGAAGCACTACTTCAACCTGCATACGGATACCACACCACCACAGTCATACCACAAAGTAACTCCAACACACATCGAACCAGATCAATGTAACCCACGAAATAACTCAACACATAAGTCGCAAGTTCCTGAGGATAGATATATTAACATCCGAAACATGTTGAGCATTATATAGTGAAATAATAAAGCAAGTGACATCAAGTTGGTCTCTCTTTACTCAACTAGCAAGATGATGCACGGTCCAATAAAAATAAGTGTTAATTCATATTTCCACGCCAGAAACAGCGAAAATGTCGCTGTGAGTAAAAAAGCGACCTCCTTTTCGTATCGTTTTGATTTTCGTTGTTTGTAGATCTACATAGGTAGATAGCTGGTAAGATACAGATACCAGCGATCACTGCCGTTACTTAAAATCGCCGTTACTAATAAGTAACTTTCACTGGAACTGTAGTGGTTAAAAAAATCACTGGATCGCCCATCTCTACAAATACAAACACTTTATTCCTTACGTGTAACAGTTTTAGGGGTAACTTCTAAGTAATCACAGTGTAACGGCAACAACGACCAAGAGTGCTGGTAGTTTGTGATGTAGAGCGAGATTGAACCTTAATTGAATACTGTGGAACTCTGTGCTATATATCGAGACTTTACAGCCTGTGCAGCGTAACGAGCCTCGTTACACACCCTGAGCCAATCACACATCTTTGGTTCTTCCAAGTTTGTGCATGCTTATTAACCAGAAGTAGTTAATGACAAATGCGTAACACTTCAACAGCTATTACCTTCACATTTCACCTCTTCTACAACGAGACTGCTTATCTTCGAGCCTCTTTGAGCTGGTAATATATCTCTCGCTTTCCTGTCACAACATGACAAACACAAGTTTCGTTAATCTGTATATTTATGTTATGTTACAACATTGAACGTTTTTTTTTCTAAGTTCTTACTCATCAGTACTCCTCTATTTTGTTCCACGCTATTCCTCACAAGGCTACTAGTGTTATCCTCTAAAACATACTTATTTCAAGAAGTTGTGACATTTTAAAACTTCCGAGAAAGGAACAATCTTGTTATAAATATTGAAAATTAACATTTTTAGGTAAATTATACTTTGAATTAGGAAAGTTATGCCGAAAATGCTGATGTTGCAGTACCACTAGAGACTTTACCTACGGAGATACGAGAATTTTATTTCCGAGCTTCATATGAAAACGGCCTATAGCAACTGAGATATTTCGTTTTTTCTTCTCTAGCGAAGCGTACCTAGGGCTTAAATAGAGGCCACAACATTCTCCTTCTAAATCCTTAGTCCGTCCTCGATCATTCGACGCTTCATAACCTCTGCTGTATAGGCTGTAGCCAACGTTCTACCACCATAGGACAGACTGATATCTCTCTCTGATATGTACTTTCGCTTTTATGTAAACAATCTGTAAAACGAAATTTATTTTACATTTACCGAATATTTATGTCTTTTGCTATGAGTGACAAATTATTTTATACGCAACTGAATCACACGCCAACGCTGTCCGTGCGAGCTCTTGTAATAAGTAATTCATCATGTACGCACACAACAGGATGGCAAAAATGTTGTCTCTTAGTGTACAGTTGTCTAGTCCTTTGAGACAACTCTTTCGTTTTACAGGAAGCATCGAATGACATATTTGTATTTTAAATAGCCATGAGTGTTTCAGTGAGGGTCTTCCTAACATGCAGTTGTTGGGTCAGAGTTTTTCTTAAATACAAAATAAAATTTATTTCTTGAAACGTGTCTGTTTTCGCAACTGTTAATTCGACCCTATTTCTAGTCATATTAACCTTTCAAAGTCTATCGGTTTCTCTACGTACCACCAAGTTTAACATTCAATAATTCTACATGGTGTTCGCTTTGTTTTGAGTGTTTTGTAGGGATCTCAGAACTGACTCCTTTGCGTCATACATCATTAACTGATTGGTTTTTATAACCATGGTAGAAAGTGTTTACTGCGCGGTACGGACTGATTCCTTATACAAAGCAGATTACGTTTCGCCTTAGAAGGTTAATCCATTCCATTCCATATCAGAAAAGTCTGATTTTGTAATATCCATATTTTATATATCCTTCCATCTAGGAGTAGATCACCTGAGTGATATCTTGTGGCTTTTTGAACTCCATTTTTGCAACGACGACTATATAATTAGGTGGAATATATAGGGGGCCTATCTTTTGTCATTTGACCCATTCTTTTATGTTAGGTTTACAGATCTGTAGTTTCCTTAACACATTGCTATATAATACTATCAATTAATGTTCTTTCCTGGAAGTTACGGACTAAGTTTCACACCCGTATAAATCCTTAATCAAACAAGTTTACGTATAGCAGAATTTACGGTAAAAGATGATTCCTGCTACAGGTAAGAGAGTGAGCCGGTTCGCATGGAACAAGTCGACTCCCACTGGACGGAATTAAAAAAAAAGAAACTTTATATTGGGAACTTTCAGTAAACTCCGTCGAGAAAATTCAACTTCGATCAAAGCCTGACAAAACTAGAGGGCACTTTACACGAAGACTTACGGAAATGTATGGTAATGGCTTGCTGAATTCTCCTTTGGTTTAGAAAAAAAAACTACAGATAAAACTCGTAGGAAAAATAAAATTAAACGTTTATTCAAGTACTTTTTTTGCGAGAATCCAGCCGTTTGCGAGATAATTAAAAAAAAGAACGTGGAAGAGACAGGTCATAGATAATCCATCTTAATATAGGAATAAACCAAATGTGGTTTTCTTGTCGGGTATTTAAGGCAGAAATAAAACTTACATTCATAACATCTAATTTCTTTTTCTCTCGTACAGGTGGGATTTTTTGGGTTAAGATAATTGTGCGTGACGGATGATTAAGACCAAAATGAAGTTCACAGTCATAATATTCAATATTTTTGATACTTCATTACAATCACATAATATGGCGCCACATATTTTAGTTGAGATTTGTTGCAGTGTGATGTAATAACCCAGTGACGTAGACTTCGTGTTGTTACCCATCGTTTTTATTCAGTCACATATTTTTCTTCTTGTCTTTTCTATCATACATAATTAAGGCACATAAAACAGGCAATCCTTTAATATTTAATGATTGTATTTAGTAATGGTAAAGTGCACCCTTGTGCAGGCACTGAGGCTGTGTACACGCCGTACAGCCCATAGTGGGAGTAGAGGTATAGCTCTACTCTTTCTTGACCACGGCACTAGAAAGGGGTGAGGAGTCAGCGTCACGCCCCGGCCGCTCTTTACCCCGGGATAGACCCGGTACCCATCGTACAGGAGGCTGAGTGGGCCCCAGGACCGGTCTGGACAAGTGCGGAAAATCTCGCCCCACCGGGATTCGATCCCCGGACCGTCCAGCCCGTATACCGACTGCGCTACCCGGCCCACGATGATTGTATTTAGGAATATGAAATTTTGTATGTGAGCGTATTGTGAATATACGTGTAAATTGTGTGCAAAATGTTGCTTATAAATAAATGACTACAAAATATTTCGTCGGGCTGAAATTTTTAAGCTATTTGCGACCGATGAATTTAACACGAACAAAATTAACATAGACGTACAGACAGTTTTCCAAAGAAATATAAAAACGGGTTCTAATAAGAGCAGTCACGTTCTATTATACAATACAATCAGTGAATGATAAAGAAATACGTGACCCCAGTGGATTAAATCGTATGGCCACTTTAGAAAATCCCAGAATGCAAAGCAATGAAGGTGCCTCAATTTTACTTTGTACCTGCATTATGTATCGTCTTTATAATTGAAACTGAATTCGGTGACGTACGGGCTGAGGCTGAAGAAATAATTGAACATGTAATGTATAATACAGCTTAACATATCCAGGTGGCAGAATTCCGACAGATGGATATGCCGTTTGGATTGGTGTTAGAATAAAGAAACATGCAATAAAAGAAGGCCGAGTATTAGCGTGTGAGAGAGTCACTCACTCCACTTCTATGTAAGATCCACGATGAGGTGGAAGAAACAATTGAACATAAATTGTATTCTGTGTGGGATAAAACCTGAGGCCGAATAAAGTGTTAGGCATCGAGAATTTTAACACAGCGTAGCACATGCAGGTCGTATGATTCCGATGGATGATTTTAACCCTTGGTTTGCTCTATGAAAGTGGCAGGCCGTCATATGATAAGATCTTGGCTGATATCTATTGGAAGGGAATGGACACTGAGATGGCGTCATGGCAGGGGCAACCGATGTAAAATTTAATGAAAATGATTGAGTTAGACCGCGGTTGTATTAAGTTAGGCAAACAGGACAAAAACAGTCAAGTCTTTTAAATGTGTTTTTCAAATTCTTGGTGTAACAATGTCCGTAAAGTATAATTATCTGCAAATACCCCTTTCTTGGATCGAATCCCGGTGGGGACGAGATTTTCCGACCGTCCAGTTCGGTCCTGGGGCCCACCCAGCCTCCAGTAAAATGGGTACCGGGTCTTTCCCGGGGATAAAGTGCGGCCGGGGCGTGCTGTTAACCACTCACCACCTTCTAGTGCCGCGGTCATGGAAGAGTAGAGCTATACCTCTACCCACCCTCTGGGCCACACCGGGTCTGTAACGGGATCATTTTAACTTTACCTTTTACCCCTTTCTTAGTTTACGTATGCAGAGTGCCTGTATACACATGAAATCTTTGACGTCGAATGTCATTGTAAGTCGCCAGGAATTGTAATTGGACATTTTAGGGCGTTCTTAAGGACGACGAATGCCTCTAAGTTGAGGAACTTGCAACCAGACCTATTTATAGATTTTAACTAAACGTTGTTCAAAGAAACTGTGAAGTAAATATTTCCAATATTCGTCTCTTTATTATTTGACAACTTCCCTGTAGACACCTGTTATTCCAGTGCCATAATTAACATTTGCATGCATATAGCCACAAAGTAATATCACAAAAATGTTCTTTTTATTCATTCTCGTCACTTTTTGTGTAAGCACTAAAAAGTAACCCCACCTTTATCTACGTCTATTTGAAACTTTAGTATCTGGTACGGGAACAGAAGATTTGTAAAACGTACAACTTGAAGACTTAGGACCATATGTTCTTTACTGATGAGTGTATGGTGCATTGGACCGCTTTTCGGGGTAGGGGCTAGACTATGTGTTGAAGAAAGAGGGGCCGTGTTTCGATTTTGAACAAGATAAGGAGCTTTTGTACTTGTCTAGAGCGTTCAGACCAACTTTGAAGAACAGCCAGCCTCCTGTTCAAAGGGCACTTGATCTTTTTCACCGTACCGAAACGGCCGGAGAGTGAAGCACATGTCTGAAGTTGTTATCGATGTTAAAACTCTAAATACCAAGGAAGAAATAGGTCTAACTAGGAGGATTCTATTCTTCTGGGCTCTGATGCTGCGTCACATCCAAAGAGATTTGAATCCGCTATTATACCGCTGCACCAACCTCGGTTCTTCGTATTCGTGTACGTTCTTTGTTTGATATTGTTTAGTACAGTGGGGACGCGATAGAAAAGTCCAGGGGTGGCGAAACAACGGCAAGCGGCATTTACTGTTATCCCATTTTTTCATTTCTTTTGCCCAAACAGCATATCTATGTTAAAGAATATGCGTATGTACACACATATTTGACTGTGTATGTGAATTATCGTCGCTACCAAATAACACTGCAGTGAAACATTTTTACACGAATCGGGAGCGGTGCGAAGTGTTGACTGGACTGGACATTTATCACTGGAGCGCCGGCCTGGCGGTGATTGGGCGAATACATGACATTGGACAAAACGTTTTACAGTCTTCTTTTTTAACATGAAGTAGTAACAACCCCAGTTACTTACACATTTTCTTGCATATCGCATTTCTCGGGGAGGTGTTTATAACAATTATAATAATTGTAACGTGCATTAATTATACAA
>Ga0123355_10006495_pt1 | contig 17339 bp, 7 predicted proteins | sample TergutEmb28metaG_3_FD_89872 | JGI IMG/M metagenome (GOLD analysis project Ga0123355, IMG submission 89872) | Embiratermes neotenicus P1 segment gut microbial communities from Petit-Saut dam, French Guiana - Emb289 P1 | ecosystem: Host-associated > Arthropoda: Insects > Digestive system > Gut ...
AGATACTCAACATGTTTCGAATATTAATATGTCCATCTTAAAGAGATTTGCGACTATGCTGTTGAACTACCACATTGGCTGTATTGTTCTGCAACGATGGCGACGTTAGCATTAGCGTAATTTTGGTGTTTAGTGGTGTGTGTTTGGTGTGACATGTTTTGCCGCTCTGTTGTGGCTAGTAACGTGTCTATTGATTTTAACGGTTGTGATCTTTTGCGTGCCGAACCGCACCCTAACTCCAACACACAGCAATCCAAGGTACGTAGTATGTACAATCTCAGATACAAAACACCAATGAACACTAGCAGCACATCATATTCCACATCCAATAATGTATCACACCACACGCAAGAAAACATTATGAGCAACATGCAAAAGATCACAATGGTTAGAATCAACACACACAAATTACTAGCCACAACAAAGCGACAAAACATATCACACCGAACACACACCACTAAACACCAAAATTATGCTAATGCTAACGTCGCCATCGTTGCAGAACAATACAGCCAATGTGGTAGTTCAACAGCATAGTCGCAAATCTCCTGAAGATGGACATATTAATGTCCGAAGCATGTTGAGTATCTAAGAAGTAAAGTAAATATAACAAGTGACATCTAGTTGGTTTTTTATTCTTCAACTATTCTTCAAAGATAAATTAAGTGTTATTTTAAGAAACACTGAACCAACATACAAGTCTGACAGATGTAAACTGTTTGCTGGGTGGTATTTTGATGTGTACTGTTATGTAGAGGCACTGAAAAAATAAGTACACCAAGGGGACCTTCTAATTACTCAAGTTAGTAATAAAGATCACAGCTTACTACATTAAGATTGGAATACCCAGCTAACAGGTACACTGTGTACACTGAAAAAACTGTCTAAGTGTCTAAGTTCAAAGCCCAATGTTGTTTAGTCCCAAACACTTCAAATTAACAACATTTTTCTGCATCCAGTACACTCATGCTAATCCTGAGCATCTCTGACTCATCACAGAAGCAACTCAACTTCATATATAGACTTGCACAATAATACTCTTACAAGAGGATGTGATACACATACGACTAAAATATAAAGACATAGAGAAAAGAACATTTCTGAATGAAAAAGGACTATACATACATGATGAAATAGCATACACAAAGACAACTAGTTCTATTAATAAGAGCACAAAATTAACAATTTAGGTAAATTTTTCTACAGAGTAAAATGCAAGTGGGAGAACCAAGTGAAAAAAAAAAAAGTCCATGTGTGAGAAGGAATTACAAATAGAAATACTTTTTTTTTTAACACAGAAAAACTCAGATGAAATTAGAACTTGTCGGAACACATCACACAGTACAGATAAACTTACTCAGTGGTAGGCTTAGGATTATATGCATTTTGCATACTGAAAAATACATATAATCCTAAGCTTAGTCATTTAGTATATAAGAAAAATAACAGATGTGCACTGCCATAAACCATCTTATCAGTTACATCAAAAGACACATATATGAAACTGAACTAATAAATTACAGCTGATGTGAATACTTTTGCACCTTCATCATTTTTCTGAGGAATCATGTCAAATCTAATTCTTTCAATATTTCTTCTAACCTGTTATGCAAAAACTACTGTCCATTGTCAAAAGTGGTGTGCTGCCACTAATTTATTAATCCAAGTTTCACAATCCCACGATAATCTTTCACCAGGACACAATGAAATACTAACCTTGGTCAAAAGCACTGGGGTTAATGTAGCTCAGCAGATCGTTCTCTGACATCTGTGTTAGCTCCTGTGGCACCATCCCCTCCTCACCCTTCTTTTGTGACAGTGCCGGGTTAGCTGCAGTGTTCTCCGCCACACATGTTTTGGTTTGCGGCACAGGAGAATGCTGCTGCTCCTTGCACTGCTGCCTCTGCACTTCCTGTTCTTGCTGCTTTGTGAGCACCAAGTCACTCATTGTTGTGACCTGACCCTGACAATGGGAGTTGGGTACATTTCCTACTGTTGATTTCAGCAGATCATCTACTGCTACTTTCAACATTTCAGGTGCAGCAAAGAGTCTTGTTTCAGGCACCTTACTATCAGAAAAATCCACTTGCTGCAAGGACTCTGTAATCTTGTCCCTAGACATGAGTGCAATTTCTGAATCCTTCTTCATCTTGTCATGTGCTGCCAAACCAAGAAGCACCTGAGTGACAAACTGTGAAGAAGTGTTCCTGCTCTGTTCAGCTATTTCTTCTGCTAATTTAGATGACATTGTGATTCCAGTAACTGTACTTTGTGAGTGAGAAGATGCAGTTGTGAACTGAGAGGCATGATGCAAGGCACTGCCATTAGTACAGCATGGTGCCTGTGGGCATGTTTCAATTCTCAGGGCCCCTTCCTTATTGAAACTGTGGACTTGCAATGAAGAGCATGGGTCTGTGGGACTTCTACTTGTGAATACTGTGTTGATTAATGTACCATCTGTTGTTCCAGCTGGTAGTGGCAAATGAGATGAGGGTTCTGATGGCTGAGTGATAAGCGTGGTGATGCATGCTGAAGGTTGTGAAATGAGTGGAGATGTAGTGCTGGCTTCAGATGACTGCTGCACATGTCCCTGCTCGGACAAAATTGCTATGCCATCCCCTGAGTGAACATCCATTGCCGATGTCACTTGTGTTCCATTTGAAACAACAAAGGTATGACCATTCAGAGTGGATTGGACCAATGCATCAAGCCCGGTATTCTGTGCAGAGATGTGTGCAGACTGGTCTGCTGTTCTTGGGATCACTCTCTCATCCACATTACCTGAAAGCTGGGAATTCAGGATCATGGTCTTTACTGCAATAGGTGATGTGTGGGAAGGGTTTGCTAAGCAAGAATCAGATGCTGCTGATTCAAAAATCATATTTTTCATGCCAACTGGTGAAGTACAGGTCAGTCCTGTAGCCATTGTATGGCCACTACCTTGCTGAGCAATAGCTGAAGTCATTATGTTTTCCATGGAAGCATTGGTAGGACTAGGAATGAGCATCTGTGATGCTGTGGCAACCATTTTCTTCACTGCAATAGGTGAGGTTGAACCTGAAGCAAGAATGTGATTATGGGGCACAGCATCTGATGATTCCAGAAGCATGCTCTTCAAAGAAACAGGTGAGGTTCGTGTAGGACTTGCAACAAGGATCTGGCCTTCTGAAGTGGTGCCAATTGAAGAATTGAGAATCAGACTCTTCATGACAATTGGAGAGGCCTGGCCATGACTGGTATAAAGTGCATTCCCAGTGGTGGTTGACAGAGCAGAAGTTCCCAGACGAACACCTGCTTCAATCTCAGCCTTGGGGTTAGTAACAAGCAGATGACTGTTCACAGCTGCTGACATAGTATTGTTCAGCAACTGAGCATTCTCCCGAGAAATCTGAACATTGGAATGCTGACCTGGCAGGAGATCAAAACTCCCCAAACCAGTATCTGGCATTTCTGTGACAGAAAGCGGAGACATCTGATCTGTTGTTTTAATTTCTTGCTGTCTCACAGATGCCTCAATTGGTGTACTCCTCAACACAATGTTATCTGAAGGACTGACTGGTGCAGGTATCATGTGACCAACAGCTGAAGAGTTCACCAGTGCATCTAACTTGTCAGTGTTTGAAGAATGTATGCAGTTATCTGAGCCCATGACATGACTATTCACAGCTGAGGAGACTACTACATCCACCCTCACACTTGTTGGAGAAGTAATGACAGATGGCTGAGTAACTGCCAACATGTGGTCACTCAACACTGGTGAAGGACCAGACAGTATGACAGAATCACTGACACCGCCAACTATTCCCACAGATCTGCTCCCTTTGGACAAGCTGTCCAGAACATCTGTCTCTGTCGACTGTGCTGAAACTGGAAGCAGAGAACTTGTGGCACCTCTGTCAGGACTGCCATATATCAGACCAGATGCTGTATGCAGGAGAGCTGAAGCCTCATTCACTGTATTCATCATTGGTACACTCTGTGATTCCTGTAGTATCATGATGGGTCTCCTTCCTCCAAGCACTGTATTGGCACTGGGAGGGATGGTTAATGTTTCATCAAACACAGACTTGTGTTGAGCTGCAGTGACGTGTTGGAGCAGAGATGTCTCTTCACTAGGAAACTGAAGTTTGCTCTCCCGCCCTGTTGTTTTGGCAGCTGTCTGTGCATTATACAAAACAGAAATTGGCACATCACTTGCATACTGTAGCTTTGGATCTAGAGAGCCCTGAGCAGTGGCAGAATGCTGCTGCCCAAACAGTGTTGATGCTGAATCAAACTGTGAAGGACTGCGAGTGTCTGCGCTCAAACAAATTTCAGGGGCTGTAGAAGCAACAGTGTCAGCTAATTTAGATGAAGGTGCTAGGCAATCAGAAGCAGTTTTTGTGACCACAACAGTATCAGTGGCACGTTCCAGATTCGACAAGTACTTCTCCACACTCTGTGCACTCTGGTTTGGGAGAGGTGCATTGGTACACCCTGTCACAAACTGTTGGAATGTGGCCATGGTTGGTGACTGTGTGCTGGATAGATCTGCCACAGATGCCAAAGAATTCATTGCCACAGTAGGCTTCATGCGTAGATCAATGCCCTTTACATCCTCAGGACTCTGGCTGCTGGTTTCTTCTGTCATCTCTGTCTTCAGCTTTTCAGTCAACATAGAGGCTGCATCTGTGTCTGGTACTATCAAACGCAAGTGTGAGGAAGCTCTGCGTGTCCCAATGGGTAGCAGTGGTGGGGGCATCATCTTTCCACTTAGAACTCGGTCTAGTTCCTTTGTTTCCAGTGCCTTATTATCAGGATTTTGGGTGTCTGGGGGAGAAACCAGAGATGATGACTGCCACATCATGACAGGGTGGATCTCTGTCTCTCCAACTGGCAACATAAAAAAAAAAATTCAATATTGAAACAAAAAAAAATTTTATTTCACACAATATGTTATGGCTCCAGTGGGTAATGAAGCACTGCGGGAAAAAATGTCACCAGACCAGTAATACTACTACTGCACTCAGTGACCTCATATACAGACTTCAAGAGATTACAATGGGCAACTGTAGAACAGGCTTGTCATAAGTATACCCACAGTACACATGGAAAATGGAAGTTCACAATGTCGTAGGTACTGATTTTTTAACTGTTACTTATCCCTGAATAAAACGTCAATACTTCTATTTCAAAATACATATATTAGAATTATATTATACAAAAAATAAAGAAAACAAACATTCACTATCTTTGCTACATGAGATCTATGGTTCTCATGGATACAAATGATAAAATTATTAGTCTTATGGGATGTCACACTGTATCGTCTGACACACAGGTACAAGTGTTACGGAAGAACATGCTACCTGCATCTGCAAAAGGAAGGAAGGTGTCAGGGTGGGTGGAAGAGGATAAATTTAAAAGTGAAAAGGAGGGACTGAAAAGAAAAGAAACAATAAAATGGAATCAGAAAAAAAGAGAGGGATACAACAGGGCATATGACTCTGGTTACATTTACAACAAATAAACCACACATGCCACTGAGACCATACTCAAAGAGCAAATCCATCTCTGTCATCTGCGCAAGTCAGCTTTGTCCAAATACAGTATCAACTGTGTCCATCACATATAATTTTAGAACACCAGCAGCCTCTCCACCAAATCCAAGATACATGGATCAAATTATTTGGGAGGCAGCAGGTACTGAACTCCAGCCCAACATCAACTCACAGGATGGTCTCTTCCTATGGAACCCTTTCACACATACTCTGAAGGAATTAAGAAAATCCCTTCTAAGGACACGATGTGAACTGGTTTCTCTAATTTCACCCTTGTAAGCATCCCCTGACAACCACCCTTCTCAGGACCTCCTTCCCTCTCCCACCTTTCACACTTCACTTCCCTTACTATTTGACCCCTTTAATGTGGGAGCCAAATTTTAAAATATGGGATACCCTTCTCCAATATGGGGATTAGGTTCCTTGAGAATAGCACATCAGGCACATCCACAGTGAGTAAAGTTAATACCTTATGGGTTACTCCCATATTAATATCTAAGATGGGCAGACATGCACACAGTCACACAAATTAAATTAAATTGAAGTTTTATAAACTATATAACAGTCAGTCCCTCTGTACAGAATCTGTGCACTCACTATTCCCGAAAGTGATGCTGCACAGGATGTACTAGTGTCACAAATTTCATCAACTTTTAAACCAAACTTACTCTCGGCTGGTTCAATGGGCAGATACTGACTCTTCTTGGGGCTGGATTTTCCAGGCCCAGGTGCAACAGAGCTGGGTCCTGTGTCATGCAGCATGAGCTCAGTTCCTGGCACAATGGTTGACCTGGCAAACACCGGTGGCACGTCTGCACCTCCTGCAACACAGAGGACAAGATAGTTAAAACATGTGAAATTTTGTTTTCTCTCTGAGAGGACCTTATTTATTTTCATGTCATAGTTAATACCTGGCAACAAAGATTTAGTTTTCTATTCCAATAACATCCACTCTCCACTCTCCACAACTCATAATTTCTGTTTAATCTCAACTAAGAGATCTTGTAGAAATCTACCAAATTCAAAAGTGAATTGTCTTTCTTGAAAGTAAATGGCTGGACAATAAATTCCATGCTCATAAGGATGAAGGTTCACTGCCATGTTCATCAAATCCCCCAGTAGAACCCATTTTAAGCCAGTTCTATCATTTCTACCACAGTTCCGAGCAGTTCACTGTGCACATCATATCATCATTCATCAATCTGGATCCTAAAGCATTGCATTTATCTTCTAGGTACATCATTCCACAAAGCCATACTCCAAACAACAATTTTTAAATTCTCATATTTTATACTCATCACTATTTCGTTATTCAACTTTGAATTTTAACCAAAAACTACACGATTTTTAAACTGTGGAATGATCTAGACACATTTAAATTATGTCTATATTCTTTCTCTCAACACCCTGAAGATAGTATAAATATATTGGTAACCAGTATGCAATAAAATTACATCCATAAAACCAAAGTGTATTTTTTTGGTCTTTTAATATATTTTATGCATCTAATTAATGCACGGAATATAGAACATATTCTAACCTTGTATTAAAAATTCAACATTTAATGTTAGGTTTCTAATATCTCCTCTAACAGTTTGTGTATGATGCAATTGGGACATAATATTTATGTGGTACTACAGTGGAGTTAAATCCCACACATGGCATGCCTTTCTGTTATTAGGAAGTAATACTTACTGTGCGAAACAGACGACTGTGCCAGTGTAACGCATGGTTGCGTGCCTTCTGGAGTCAAAGCTGTAGATGATAATAAACACAATGAAATACATAAATCTAATACTTGAATATATTAAAAGTATAACTGAAGCACCTGTAAAAAAAGATGGCAGGGAAGCAGCCACCTGAGCAGGGCATATGATCACAAAATGTATCACCCCCCCACACTATATGAGAAATCATTTAAAAAGGGCAATATCTGTAGGTACTAGTTATTCTGAACATATACCAAATTCCCCTCAAAAAGAGCAGATGATTAACAATAATGGTATATGGTAATTTTTCTGAATATTCACTGAAAAAGAGCAGAAATACTACTTGTTTCTTGTTTTGAATGTTTAAACTGCCATGTATCTTCCGGCTCAGATGGCACGACTCACAATGCCTGTGCCCTTGCACTCCATCAGACACATACACACATATTCACATCCAAGCATACTCCACTTATTCTGACACTTAAACACCATAGCCAGGCATGTGGTGCTGAGTCCAGCAGCCAGAATGCTGGTTCACTTGGAGAGGAAGTAATGAGGATATGTGCCACTACCAACTGCCAAATCTACATCCACTCACACGTATGAGCAAAATCAAATTTCTAAGCAGTGACCAGACCCACGGCCAATCACCCAGTAAGGTGACTGGCTACAAACAAAATGGCCAGAGTTCAATCCTCAGCATCTGTAATGTGGTCTATTCCTTTGTTATATAAATACCACAATGATTTTGGGGACTACCTCTAGTCTCCCACAACTCCAAGATGCTTGGGAAAAAGGGTGACCGCAACTTCACCATTACACATTGTAATCTTTATACACTACAAACACAACACACTGATACACCCTTCAACAATATATTTAACTCTCAAATGCTCAAAAAAATGTCACACCCCAGAACTTGTCAAGTTAGAGAAAAAAAATACATTAAAAATAAGTGTCTGGCCTCCAAAAAATGTTACAATACAACAATATGGACCAACTATCCTGCATATATTACAGATTTTATGAACACGTTTCAGAAATGTACAAAAAAAAAAAATTTGTCCAAAATATCTTGACCTCAAAACGGTCACTATTAGTAGCATTCACGGTAAGGGAAAACCAGGTCTTTTCTAAATTAGCGTCGGTCTTTTATTGAAACAGTGGCACATGTGGCGGGATTCTGTTAAAAGCAAAGAGTCACAACAATGAGGACAAAATAATCAGCTAAGAAAGTCCTCATATTTCCACTATGGTAGGTGATATGATATTCATCAGAAACAAAATAAAAATGTATTTTAATATCATGGGTAGTGGGTCATTCCCAGGAGTAAAGCAGCCAGGGTGTGGCATTAACCACCCACCCCCATCTAGGCCTAGGTTAAAGAAAGAACACAGCTCTATCTCTATTCCTGTGCCTTCCAGGCAGGTTACAGGGTAAACTTTACCTTTTATGTTTCAGTTACATTGTAGACAACTTTTAAGTGTACTCAACTCCAGTAAAGCTGTGTGCTTGTTAAGAGCCTCAAGCCAAACAAATGTTACTTCAAACAAAAATCAAACTTAAGAAAATATATGCACTGTCAGCATATAAGGTACCACAAATAAGAACAAAATCTCCAGAACATGCCATTTTGGGATGGTTTTTGGGGCCCCCTAAATGAATTTTGACCATAACTCAACTCCTAGCGAACAACAGAACATCACACAGAGGAGCACTTAGGGGAGGAGGGGCTATGCACCCTCCCATTACTTCAACCCTTCACCAATGCACCTGAGAACCAGATTTTTTGTTTTAAAATAACATCTAACTCTGAATCTAAACTTCAGGAACAAAATTTGCTGAACCAATGATGTGAATCTGCTTGTTCAGGCAACATCTGCCACCTGAACAGCTACGTACACAGAGATCCACATTTGGAGGTAACTCTGGAGCATTACTTTAAACTGTTTTATTCACTTACTTCATATCTAAAGCCACCAATTAAATCAATTAATATTATATCGGGGAAAATGATTCATGGGCAGCACTTGCAGATAGGATGGCAGATATATCTACTGTTCATGATCTGGTCAAAACAAGTAACAATATTTAACACCACTATGTTTCAAATAATTGCACGTACTACAGTACTTTACATGATTAAGAATGATGTAATGTTATGAATAAATCACACTCCTGTGAAAATCACAATACATTATTCTGAAGCTGTGTGGTTCTCTGTCATTTGGTTTAGAATGAACAAGATACTGTTCGCAACAACAGCCGCAAACCATTACACGAAGGTTACAGGGGCCCCCCTCCTCACACATACTTGACCTATGTATATGAAAACATGCTGTTATACAGATACAAAATTATGAAGTGTACTTCAAGCGAGTCACTGAGCTGCTAGGCTCCAGCCTTAAGTGCCTAAGTTGAATGTGGCTCTATACCAATTATTATTTATGGTTTAATGTGGTGATAAATAGTTTACATAATATTAAATGGCAGGATTATTAATGAAGAGTGAGTCTGAAATGATGTGGGAGTAAGCAATCATGGCCTAACTTGTGGTACTACACCAGAACTTCCCTGAATGAACCGAAGAAAACTATGAAAAACTTCAGTCAGGATAGCCAGTCTCTGGGCTGAGATTTTAACTCAGGATCTCCTGAATATAAAGCATTAGTGTAAACCACTCAACCATCATGTTCTCCCTCTACATACTGTCAATGACTGCATTTTAATAACCATAATCTCCAAAATGAAGATAAATCACCAAGCTGCATTTCTAGATTGGGAGCCTGATCAATCCAAATATAAATGTTATCCATGGGAGAAAAAAAAATTCTCATCCTTCATTTGGTGTACGGCAGTACAGACGTGTCATACACGGCCAACAAGATGCCTCTTACAAGCATTACAAATGAAATATTTAATAAACGATACAGAGGAGACAAAGAACAAGGCATAGAAAACATGGGAGAAGACATACTATAGAGCTGGAAGAGTTGATACAGGTACAAAAAAATGCTGGTAAAGAGAAAATACAACAGAAAGAGGTTTGTCATAGGACCCCCCACCCATCAATGGATGTGTCAGAACAACGAATACTATAATTAAATAAGCCAACAGAAATATTCAAGGAACAAATGTCAAATTTTGTGAATTTCTATGGCTAGAAAATTGAACAATAATGCCTAACTTAAATATCCTGTGTTCACACACACATCAATGTCAAATTTAGCTTCTTTAACATGTGACAGAGGATGGCTTTTGTGTCCTATCTGATTTGGCATCTTCCACTTCATAACCATGATTGCTTGCCTGTGAAGGTCATACAGAGCAATGGGGAAAGAAGAAACCACATGGGAGCTCGGCACAGGCTCCACTATCCATTACAGCAGAGAAGTTACTGTCTGTCTTGCTGAACATATTATATCACAACCGAACATATAATAGCAATTTTCTCTCTGTATGACACTTTACCATATAAAGTTCTATTTGTATAATATGAAAAGAAATTATGACACAAAAATAAGTTTATGTTCTGTGTCTATATACTCTTTTACACTTTTCATCTCTGTTAAGTACATCCTTTAGATGACCACAACCCTATTGGATACACTGGCGCACAAAATGAGAAATTGGAAGCTCTGCTGATATTTCCAGAGTCTATGACCAAAATAAAAAAAACCATCTGTGCAAATTGCAAATTTCAGCCATGCAAATTCTCATCACACAGGCAATAGCACTGTCTTCCAGAAACCATTTTTATATTTCCACCCATCATCATCTTGACTCACCTGTCACTTACTAACATTCTCTCAAATCTTAACCTTCATAACCAGTGCTCTGGCAAACCATCAACTGTTATGACAGACTGAACACCTTTCAGCCTTACATTAAGCTTATGTTTCTGCCAACCACATACAATAATATTCACAGCTTCCATTTCTGTTTACCACACATAAATCAACATTCATTTTCTTTGATTTCTTCCCTTCCTCATGACCATTATATCTGAATCATTCAGGTTGTATACCAAAATTCTCTATATTACAAAGTCTCATCACTTGAATAATTCCTGTCTGTTATCTGTCAACTGTACTCATTCCTCAGGTATCAGTAAATAAACAGGACACTGACACTTTCCCCTGTGTTGGCCAATGTGTATTTCCTTCCCTTCCACAGTTAGGTACATCACCTACAAAAATATCAAATACACAGAAGCCCTAACTACAGCCCTGTCTAACAGCAACCTTACACTCTACAATACCCTTCACACAGCACTGTATGCCATACTACAATCTTCTACTACAGTAGTACATATTTTTACTAATCCCCTGTTTTCTCATTTTAGACCAAAAAGCTTCTCTGTTTACTTCACTTTACTCTTCTACTGGTAGATGTAGAGGGTTTACGAGCCTTTCATGTCACACAGTCTTGGGATATAGCTCTTACTCCATTCCATCCAGTTCCTCTTTCCCTCAAAATCTTCTGCAACCTTTCTTCCCCAAGTGTGCTGGGAACTTCCTTTGGGTCTCTTCGCCTTTATTCCAGCTTGTCAAGTAATTGTTGGGTATCTCTCATCCCCCATTCTTACAACATGCCCAAAACAGCTCAACTGTGCTAATTCTATTATTTATTTGTGGGGAATTATTCCTAATCCCATTCTTACTGTCTGCTGATCCTGTCGCCTTCAGTTTTCCCCTCTATTTTCCTTAAAGATCTCATTTCAGTAGCTTGCTGTTGACTATTATGCTCAAGAGGATAAAGGCCATGATTCACACCCATATGTCACTAATGCGATATATGATGTTCTATATATCGTTAACTTTGTTTTCCTTGTTACTTCTTTTTTGTTCAAGAGCCTGTGGTTCAATATATAAGAAAGTCTCTGTGCTATTGAAGAGCTTCCCTATTGATAGATTGAAGAGCACTATTAACGCCTACAAAACGCCAATGAATACTACCTCTTTTGTCCCCTAAATTGCCATCCCAAGTGGCATTGATCACAAAAATGTTATCAGGAGCCCCTTATTCTTTACAATACCTGTGTAGAGATTCTGTGTCGGGGAATCTTATTATTCAGCAACCAGCCCATCAGTCTAGCAGCCAGGATACTTTTAAAAAATCCTGCTCAAGTCTGATAATATGGGAATTCTCCTATAATTGGCAAGATCCCCCAGTTTACCCTTACCTTCAGAAATGCCACAAACAAAAGTCAGTTTCAAATCCTTTGAAAGTACACGGGATATTCAGAGTTCATGCAGACTTCCAGTAGCCCAGTACTGGAAGTTCTGTTTGTTAATAGTGTCAAGCAAGTGAAAATGAATCTCCTTACTTATTAGAATACTTCGTGGATTACCAGTCATGAATTCCAGAAACCAATAACAAAACTGCTGCACACCTGTGCTATTTTCCTTTGACTTCAGTCAACAGACCACCCCCCCCTCCCCCATCAACACTTTGGAACTATCCCAACATATGGCATTTTGCATGTAGGAGTACCTTTCATGCCACTGCCTGACCCACTGAAAAATTGTATTTGCTATGGATTAAACTCTCAGTGATGTCCTTACAATTCCGGAAACGGACCCCCTTCAACTGCGAAGCCATACACCAAAAATACACACACTCTGCCACTGTTCCATGCCATATGGCGAACTATACATGCAAAGGCACTGCTACATAACCACCATACCTATTCTATCATACCTCAGCAGAAAAATGCATAATTAGATGTTTAAAATGGTTCACTGTTTAGCTTCACACTGTATACGCAATTTGCACGTTATGGTACTAAAAACAAAAACAAACGGACAGACTAAATATGTAGTTTGTATAAAGGAAAGAGAATAAGTATAGAACTGTCATACAGAAACCTCTTAAAATTGTCTGTTATCACTTGGCAGAAAATGCTAGTATTATTATAATGGATTAAACACACTGGTTTTTGAATCAGGTTCTTGTGACATGTTGCAGACATAAGGTTTTCAGACACACAGCTAAATAAGAAAAAGATCAAGTACTTGGTAACAGAATAAGAGAATGAAAAATGAGAGATACAGTGAAATTAACTTAATCTAATTCAAAGAATGGAAGTCAAATGTACATCAAAGTACAGATCACAAGACAGAAGACATTCAGGAAGATAACAGATGGATAGATCACTTACAAAATTCGGTGCATATAAACACAGAGAACTCTTTTCCACGTTGCTAAAGAAAGAAACAAACAGGTCATTAAGGCTCTGAAATAGACAGAACTGGTCCAGGATTGTGTCTGCAAGTAAACTCTGGCATTTGTGGTGATGAACCTTAACATCCCACCATTAAGACACAGTTACAGAAAATGGCATGAACAGTTTGGATGAAAATAAGGTCACAAAACAGCTTGTTATCTTATAAATATGCCAAGTATGTCAAACTGTCCCACTGCCACACAATGAGTTCAGTGCCACTATCTGTCCTGCAATACAGAAATGCTTGTAGGCAATGCTCCTTGCTCAATGTAATCAGGTTTAGCTTCTCAAGTCAAGATTCCCAATTCACTTCTCCCAATCCTCTTTTACCAACACCAGGTATTGTCCACAGGCATTCGCAAACTTATTAATTGGCATTTCTTTAAGAAAAATTTGAAATACAATCATTGGTAGGTAAATGGTCTACATATTCATAATGGGCCGTGGCGCTAATTCTGATGATGATACACTTATGCACAATTTAAACTCCATATACAAAAAGAATTACAAAGTCTTTTCAGAATTAGTAATTATCTTAAGCATGACTGACTGACAATTCATGCAATTGCACTGTGTATATGAACAAAGTTAAACAACAGGTTCAGAACTTGCAAGCAAAGTTTAAGAAATGCATGTGAAATAAATAGGAATTACAATTTAATACAAAAAGCACAATGAAGCTGTTGGTAATTATTCCATGCAGTTATTTGTGATTGATTTAAAAAATGTTTCATTAATATGCAGTTGTATTCCTATCACTTCCAGATTGTAAGGTGCAGCAACATGCACAGGTTATCTTTTCCTTACCATTCAATATGAACGGATTTCTCAGCTGGTAAAGAGCTGCCTTGTTTACAGTTTATCTTCACTACCTTTTCTTACATCCTTATTGAATTCATTAGCCTATATTCTGTAAGTGCAGTATCTGTGAAGCAATTAATTGTTGTTCTGGAGCAACTGTAGCATTTCCATCACTGATTTTCCACAGCTGCTGGGAAAATATGTCAGCACAATTCACATGGTGATTCATTCCCCAATTCAGAAGCCTTAGAAGCACTACATTTTCCTCTTTTCTGAGGTCGACCAGCATAATCAGAAACAAATAATCCCACAAACTGTATACAATGGGGTTGCATGGCAGATAGGGCCTACCTGCGAAAAGGCGGCTGCATATGCTTCTGCCCCACAAATGTCTCTAAGTATTACACACCTAAAGGAACCACATGCAAGTTGACATCTATAAGTTTTATATTTATGAGAAGTCCTAAAGAATGAGGTACAGATATAAATGTATGCAAAAGAAATCACAACAGCACACATTTCAACATGTGACCTCTCATAATCCATGGCAATACAGGACAACTCAGTATAATAATTACACACTTTTACAAATTTACTGGTGGTAACAGTGGATTGGGAGGTATTCATTGTGGAAATAATGAGATGGGAAAACTGAAAATCCATGTAGCTTTATAAATCTGAAGACTGGGGGACCCCTGCTTTAGTAGGAACGTGGGAAATGGGAAGGCTGCTGGCCACTGCATCCATTCAACAACCCTGCCCACCCAGAGGTTGCTAGACATGCCACACAACCTGAATGAAAGTCCCCCCTCCCCAGGCTCTGTTGCAGGACAAACACAATTCAGACAAACAGTCACACAACCATATATACTGCACACAAAGCACTGCCAGTCTAGCATTGAGGGAACATTATCATTTCTGCTCTGCATGCCAGCTTCATGCCTGAAAAGTTGCAATACACTGCGCAAGGAGCCGCGTGCCTCGCACGTCCACACTCAAAACTGACAGGAACTGTGGACAGAAGAAAACAAGTAATTGAGAAACAACTATAACAAATCAAGAAAAAAAATACGTACAAAAAATAAATTCTCTCTCTCTCTCTTTTTTGTTTGAACTTTTAGAACTACATTTTCATTTTCCAACTATCTTTAAAAAATTTCATTTTAAACCTACTATTACTCAACTACACTGAAATACTCAATTTGTAAATTTTCAGTTTTCTTATACAATTTCTTCCTTCACTTTCCTCAAAACAGCACAATTTGAAGCACTTTCTTTAAAACATGTTCATTTGAAATCTTCTATTACTCATAGATACTGAAAAGAAATACTCAATTTGTAACTTCTGTTTTCTTATAAAACTTCTTCCTACACTTTCCTTAAAACAGCATTATTTGAAACTCTCATTTCCATTTGATCCTCCATTTATACAACGCTCTGACATAATTAGAATCATAGAACTTTGGTCTGGAAATACTATAAAGGTGTCTCAGGTGTTCTTCTGACACTGCGAATGTTGATGGACTTGTTTTTGCTTTCTGGTGCATACTCACTGTATGGTACATGACAACGCATTTCCACTGTATGCCTATTCTTCTTGTAGAAGTTTTTACATAACTAAATTCTGTCAAACATCTCTGTAATGTAATCAAAAGATTAGGCATACTAGTGAGTATACGGGGGACATATTTTGGGTCGTCTAGTGCTTTGGTATTATTTGCCTTACTATGCTTGCAAATTTAAAAAAGGTGATTTCAAAAACTAGACATTTATCCTTGCTCTTGGATACACCCCAACAGATACCCTAGGTATGAAATTAGGACACCGTACAAACAATATGACCAGTCACGTTTCTTTTCCAATTGTCAACAGTGATAAGTGCTGGAGATATTGGTTTTCATAAATATGACAATTTATAACATCTTCCCATCAGAAAATTCAACTTATGGACAGGTGGCAAATGGTTATACGTCCAGTATAATCCTTTGAAAATGTTGTTATATTCTCTAGGGGAAGCACCTGGCACTCAGCAGCATGTTCAATGAAAGTTGTGCACACTCAAGCAATTAATTTGCTGAAACACAATAATGTTTGCTTACTGAGAATTGTAACATGTTACCTTTGTATTGCCGGTGATACAAACTGTTCCTACATAATTTAAGGATAAGATAAATGTCCCTGCAACCCATAGTTATGAAGTGAATGACTCCCATTCTTTTTCTGTCAGAAGAGTTTGAAATGTTTTACTCCTCAGTATCTATACTGAGTACCAGCAGGGGTAAGGAAGTTCCAGGTGTGAAACTAATCACTGTATCATAGGAGAGGTCACTTTCATCTTCACCTTTATCCAGTCTAATATAACAAAGCCCAACAATATCTAGGCAATATTCAAGACCATAACATGATGTGCCACTGCAGTGATTATAATGTGAATGTGTGTATGCAAGTATGTAATGGGTGGCAGTATAGCAGTACATTAGTAGTAGCAGTAGTAGTAGTAGTAAGTAGTAGTAGTACTAGTAGTAGTCACCATGATGACAGAACCTGAATTATTAGCGGGTGATGCCCAGGTGCACCCCCTGGCGCTCGCCTGACAAGTGGCGCCAACTCCAATCAGCAATTACTTCCTGTAATTCTGCTGCGAGGGGAACAAGCAGACGCATAGAAAAGTTACACAAAAAAAACACAGGTTAAAAATACTTGTCAGCAACTGGCGTAAAACTATAAGCCACATCAAATTCACTTACTTTAAAGTCTGTCCTTTGGAATTAAGAAACATATAGCTGATACAGTAAACTATTTTGCTCATTAAAACCAATCTAAAAACAAAGAAAGCGTACACTATTATGCCATACTATAATGGCTGTGGCCTGTATACATTTCTTTACAAATTATAAGAATTGTGTTTTAACACTGACATTTTCTTTTTTTTTCTTCTTCTTCTTTTTTTTTTTTTTTAAATAAATGGATTCTTTCGCCTCTCTGCCAACATTTTTTTAAAATTTACCGCACACTCAGAAAAAACCGAATACCTTTAAATTAACACTCCAAACACAGTA
>Ga0123355_10006497_pt1 | contig 17335 bp, 9 predicted proteins | sample TergutEmb28metaG_3_FD_89872 | JGI IMG/M metagenome (GOLD analysis project Ga0123355, IMG submission 89872) | Embiratermes neotenicus P1 segment gut microbial communities from Petit-Saut dam, French Guiana - Emb289 P1 | ecosystem: Host-associated > Arthropoda: Insects > Digestive system > Gut ...
ACCGAAAAATTCACACATAAATTTTACTACTATTTGCTCATATTTATAGAATTGTATTTTAGTAATTTTAGACCACTCACTTGTTTCAGTGTGATGATACCAGAGGCTGTGTAATGCAATTTTTACCGCCTTATGATAATGAACACACGTGCTCAAAACATGTAGAGGCATGAAATAAACAAAAATTTTGTGCATCAAGTTGGTTAATTACTGAGAGAAATTAACCTGATGTGTTGTTTGCTGTAATGGAAACAAATTTTAGTGACCAAAGATTTCAATGAATGGTGCTGAGATCCTGATTAATGATGTTTTTGCTGGCAGCTGGCAAAATCTAGTGGCCTGACTGCAAGTATTTTAATTCATTCATACGGGATATTGTTTGTTGTGCTGCTTCTCACCACATTGCAGTTTTGAGGAATGTAACCCCCTACTTTAAACAAGGACTTGCTGTACCTCCAGGTCAGTACTACTGTCCATCAAATCATGGGTCACATCTCAATAGCCTGTTATGTTCACTGTGACACCTCAAACCTCACAAATTTGAATGACTGTGTCACAAGATAACCCTTTACAGCATGAACCTTTCACATGCAGAATGGACATTATGACAGCTGTAACCGAAATTTTGGTAGGAACATTTCCTTCATACAATATGGAAGGGTTATATCTTCATGGATTGGTTGCCCAAAATTCTGAAGTGATATTTCTTTTATACCAGGAGCTGAAGCTTTAAATATTATGTTTACTGTGCAATAAGAACTGAAGAGTTATTTACATGAGTTTTGTGCTTCAGGTGGCTAACTGCAGCAGTTTATAGTATGACACTCCAGGTTCTCACAGCAGTTTTGCTGAACGTGCCATTCTTCTGGGATGTGACACTGTCAGTGGGTCACATACCAGAAGAACTGCCTCTTCAAAGATGGCAGGCAGTGTTTGAACAGACTGACAACATGATAATGAATTGAGTTGTGAGGAATGTTGAAGTAGTTCGAGCCTGTTTCAGAATGTCACTCAAGTAGGTAGCTTTTGACTTCCTTCTGCAGATGACCCAATTCAATCATAGGGTAATCCATGTGGGATTTATGGTGGACGAAGTGGCATAAAGGCAGATTTTACTCTGAGCAGTTCAGGTTCCCCTTTAGCAACTTACGTTTCCACCAGTGTTCCATATTCAATCTTGATGGAAGACATTCCACTGTGTTTCATAAGTTATTAATGTAACAGAACAGTACAGTCTAATAATAACAAAATACCTGTGGTGTTACCGTATTTCTCTGTTATAATAAGCAGTTCCATAATCAATCTGTCATTATGGACTGGTAAAATAGGTCTCAGTACCAGCAGACGAGTTAGGCTAGTTGTCGGTACTAGGCAGTTTATTGCAGCAGTGCAGTGGACTGATTTCTGTGTTTATTTCATTTCAGACAAAAAATGTACCTGCAAAACGGATGGTATCTGCACGTGTCCTGAGGGAGCCTGCGAGTGCAAATAAATTACTGCATGTGGCACCAGTTCCACTACGTACCGATAATATTTGCTGTATGCATTTACTAATTTCCAGATAATCTCAATTCCATGTATACTTCTTATAAGGAGACTGCTGCCCCAGATTTAATTTCTAATGGGTACCCAATGAAATGTAAACTGCAAAAGGGTGTGCAGTTGTACCTGGTATAATGCAAATTATTGTTATCACCACGTAGAAATACTGAAGTTGATCAAATAAATTAGTATTAATTACTCTTGGGTGACAGAACAAATTCCACACCTTGCACTGCTGGCAATCCAGGAACCATCGTTGTGGGCTGACAGCCTCCAAATGAAACCAGACATGATTTTCAAGGTTTGAGGTATTTGTGCTGGAAGACTCACATCATTTACATAACCAGCAGAGAGGAGCTATGGTTGACCAAAAATTATGTAACTCAGTCAATGGAGTGAAGCCAGTCTTGAAAAGCTGATAGTCAAAATTCCCATCACATTATGGAACCCGAACATTCATCCCCGTGTTCAAAACAGCCCACTACTTGTCCCTGTTATCAGCCATATTTATGAAGTTCACACCCTCCCATGCACGTTCTTTGTGAGATCCATTTCTATATTCTAGCTGCTCTAGATCTTCACAGATTAGTCTCTTTCCTTCATGTTTCCCCACTAAAGCCTAATGTGCATTGCTCTTCTTCCCCGTATATGCCACATGCCCTACCCATCTCACCCTCCTTGATATAACTGGAATAATATTTGGTTAGTAGTAGTACAAATCATACAGCTCCTCAATACCCAATTTTTTCCAGTCCTCTGTTACTTCCTCCCCACTTTGACGCAAATAACACTCAGCCACAAGAAACTGAAAACACACTGCAAACACACTATGTTACAATGTTTGGGAAAAATTGTAACCTAACACATTAAATACTGCAAGAGTATATAACAGTGTGTGCAGTAATCTCTAATGTATCAAGAGAGAGGCTTGATGGATGAACTAAGCAAACTAAGAAAAGCATGAATGAAGGAGATTGTTTGAGAGGCACCAAAAGGATTAAAGTGTGGATTATACCTTAAGTGATAAGTGCAAAGGGTCCTGACACTTCTGTTTGGTTTCTGGGCTCAGCCACTGTCACTGCACCTCCTGTGACAGACAGTACCTCATAACACACCCAACTGCATAGGTGCTTCTCAACCCTTCCACCTGAGAACAGAAACAGACTGCTTTAGAAAGTGTGCTGGTTTTTGGAATACTAGACAATGACAGAGTCCATTAATTAATGAAGTAGTACAAAGTGTAAACTAAAATTACCTAGAATACAACTGTCAGTGAAATGGATATGTCCCATTCCCATGACAGTCAGGTGGCAACACTGAAATGATTGACCAAATGTATCAATCATGTGACAATATCGGAACATCTAATGTCATGGCAATTGGGGTTTAATGCAGGGTGCTAAGGCATGCCACCAATTGGTGGAACTTTTCTGAGCAGTGAGACAAAAAGTAGATGAGATTCCAATTTCCTCAGTACAGTTCCCAGTTATGCCAAGCTCAGCCTGTTGAAAGTTACCATCCCACAAGGCTTGAATCTTATGAACATTGCTGTGAGAACATCAAAATTGTGGAAGTGTATAGTTAAGTAAAGACCCTAGTCACCTGGCTCCTAAGAAACTTCCCATCGTTTGTGGAACTCAGAGTTGTTATCAGGTTCACCAGGTGTGGGCATTTGATTGTAATCCTAAACCACTTGCATCCAATTCACATTCTATCTCATTAAGATACCTTTTAACAGTTTCCTCCCATCTGTGCCTAGGTCTTCCAAGGGTTCTCTTCATTCACATTTTCCACACCAAAACTATGCATGCACATTTCATCTCCAGCCCCACTGATAATCCTCATAATATTTGGTGAGGCATACCAATTGTGAAGTTGTTCTATTTATAATTCTGTTCAGCCTCCTGACAATTCTCCTTCACTACCTTGTACTAAAACAGCATCAGTATAGTTTCTTCCCTCGTAAGTCCAGTAGATATGACCAAATTTCACACCCATACAAAGTTTTGTACATCCTCTTCATATTTTTAGGTACAAGGCTAGAAAACAAACTTGCCAACATACAATTTTTCACAGTGAGTGGTGTACCAGTCTCTGTCATCAGCCTCTGGTGCAGGGCAGCTTTACTGCACCCTCTGTGAGACTGTGTAGTAGCCGTGGTAGTCCAGATGGTGACCAGACAGTCTGTATTTTGGAGTTCAATCAGAGAAGTACAATAGCAGGCTGCATCATGTGAAACCACATAAAGCAGTAACAAGAATCTCAAACACTGAACCACTTAGCTCTCTCTAACGAACAGAATGCACTGTCTCCCCATTTTTCCACCTGAAGATGGAAACATATCCAGTTCCTTAGATGCTGTGGCTGTTCCGAATATTAGTCGACAGTGTTCTGAAACCCAGTAATCCTGTGAGTCCTTCATAACTGAACTGATACAAAATCACTGTACCAGACCAACACTCCCAGAATCCCCAAATAATCCAGACAGTAGTTTACTAAGATATCAGGATAAAAACGTTAACTACTGTACCCACAAATCTGAGAATTCACCAATATAAATAAAATTCTAGCTATCCATCTGCTCTATAAATGTTAAATAAACAATAGTGCTATCACGCTGCTGCACAAAACTGCCATCTATGTGAAGAGTCACAAACCCAGGAGACAACTAGAAACCTGACACTCATGAATATTTCTAATCCCACATTTGCTTCCCACATCATGAGACTATTCAAATTATGATGCTGTGAACATGCCTGTTGAAGCAGGCAGGCCTAGGCCGGTTCAGCGCTCGGACCAGGCTCATGTGGCATGATGTGATGAAAGTCGTGTAGGTGCTGAATTTGGTGAAATCGGAATGACAGGATGATCACACAACATAAATACCAAGTACAATATTTTTATTTTGAAAATTTAACATTGTACATTTTCCATGCAACTATATTACATTCACAAAGAATCAACACCAATTTGTTGCAGTGTATTATGTATTTGTTGTATAATTCTCTGACATGTTTCAGCCTGACTTAACTGGCCAGTTACGTCAGGCTGAAAAATGATGGAGAGAGAACTAAACAACATATAAATAGTACACTGCAACAAATTGGTACTGATTCGTTGTGAACTTTTTTGTTTATTGACATTACTACTACTAACTACTACAATTAAGTCCTTTATTTGTCCAACTAATGCACACAAATTATTATAAAATTGTTAAACAGTTAAAATCATTTAAAATTATAATAGTTGCTTCAACATGTTTCGGTTTACATAAACCATCATCAGGAAGCTCTCAGCTACATAAACCATCATCAGGAAGCTCTCAGCCCGTGCATATGCATGGGCTGAGAGCTTCCTGATGATGGTTTATGTAAACCGAAACATGTTGAAGCAACTATTATAATTTTAAATGATTTTAACAGTTTAACAATTTTATAATAATTTGTGTGCATTAGTTGGACAAATAAAAGACTTAATACTATCAACATGCACAGTGCAACTATTAAGACTACTGCTACTACTGATACCAACAATAATACTAATGTTATAAACACATGTTTCTAAACTGAGTAACATCATATAACAAACACTTTTTTATACAGTAACAGGCATTCAAATGAAAAGTAAGTGGTTAGCTGCATTATATAACAAATTTATGAAAATACATGAAAGCATATTTAACCATCTGACAATCCTGCTGTACTATATACACTTCACCGTTCAAGACATTTCACTACAAACAAGAATTTACAAGAAGTACAGCCCTGTAGTTCATATTGATACCCACTGAACTGTAATGGTATTTCATTGTTACATTTAACATTTTTACATCACCAGTCTTTTATGTTAGTACTGCATGTTTGTAACTCATGCTGTTTGTATCTTCAAGCAAAATGGGGGCCTACTGTGAGAGGTATGGTGGACAGAGGTTTCAGCCACTGGATCAGTATCAGCATTAAATATACCTACTGGACTGATAATGTCTGAAGCAGGGACACTAACACACACCTTCAATACAACCAACCAGAAATGAATGATAACATTTCTCATTTAACATATTTTCTGATGGTCACAGATACCTCCAGGATTCTTTCAACCTTAAGCCAGGTAAAAACGTGTCATATGCTCCAGCATTCAGTATTTTTTCCACATCATTTGTGTATGAACACTCCTGATGGCTGGCTGGCTGTATCTCGCATCCTTTGAGGAGTATGGCTGTAATGCCCTAGAGCAGATGGCATACAAGGTCTAAATTCTTATCATACATCATTATAATATACAACATATGGTCTTTTTTCTTTAATTTGCAACTTTCGGGTAAAATTGGTGATGGTGCACAAGTTAATAGCCAGTGATGACATCTGTTGGCTAAACTTGCTAACTGTATCATGTGTCATGACATAGGTTGAATGTAAAAATCCATTTCAAAGTATGAATTGATAGTAAGAGACAAAACTACAGGGTGTACTTGTCACATATGAATGCTCATACTACAATGGCAAAGTATTTTTGAAGGTTTCAGTTTAATCTGTTGCCTAGTAAGAAAACATGTACATAACCAATTATCAACATAACAAACACTATATTCTAACTATACAGGGTCCTATATGTTATCTGACAACTAGGGTTGGCCACTCCACACTGCTACTATGCTGTGCATGTTGACAGTTGGCTGAGTGGGCTCTATTAATATGATAACTTGGCAGAAGTGACAACCAATAGTTGTCAGATAAAATAATGACCAGAGACATTTCTGTTTACTGACTAGCTGTGTTCAGAACTGCATAGCTCAGATAATAAGTGGAATTAACTGGAACTCTTAAGACTGAAAAATCAGTCTTCACATAAAACCTGGATATGATTCAGATCTCATATGTTGTAACATAAATGCTGCGTAACACTGAGTACCCGCAAAGTCACTCTCAGTGTTTAGAAGGCTATACTTTCTTGAGAAACACGAAACACTGAGATGATGGTTAACCGAAAGAGTTTGTGACGGTGAATTTCAACATGTGCTCCTTGCATTGTGACACAATTCCATCACCTGTGTTTGGTTCCATTTAAGCAGCTGCACTGATCTGGCATTTCATTTAATTAGAGTTGACCACCCACCCCATACCCTGTACCCATAAACAGTGCTTCTGATGAGCCAAAAAAGAAGTCACGGGATGTCAAATCTGGTGATTCTGAAGTGGAGGCCAAGCAGTAATGCTGCTCTTCCCCATCTAGCACAGAAACCTGTCAATGAAAACAGTGCTGCCATAGTGAGGTCGCGCAACAATGCCATTGAGACAAAGTGGTACTACAAATAGCTGTAACATTTCACATTTGTCTTCTTGCAAATGTGGAAAGGAGAAGTTCTCCTGCAAATGTCTGGAGAGTGCTTGTGGGCTTAACAAAGCAAAACATGCTGCACCTCCCTTATTCAGTGCATTACATCACACACAAATTTTCAACACAGGAACTCGTGACTCTGCAACTGGCACAAACTTTTTGAGTTAACCATCATCTGGACATTTTGTTATTTTCAACATGTATGTACAATATACCCACACCATCCTTAACTACAGCCTCACAAAACCTCAGGATGGGTGAGTGGACAATGGACACATTTGCCCTCCCATGTGGAAATGTCATAAGCTGCCACTCTTACATGTTACCAGTATAATACACTTGGCAATTACAAAATTACTGTCATTCATGTCCCCTTAACACAGCGACCACAATAGCAACTGCAGCAAAGCAACAAAAACATGCAAAATCCCTCCCTCTTACGTACAGAGATGAGCAAACTTTATACAGGATGAGAAAATGTTTACAGGAAGAATGACAGCTAAGATCTGAAATGGTCATCAAATCATCATGGTAAAAATGTCCACCATCAATGATGTGGTAATGACAGGTAATTTATTCCAAAATTTGACCCAATGTAATATTCACAATCCTCAGTGACTCAGAAAGTCACTTTATTCCCAAATTTTACCCAATGTAATATTTACAAACCTCAGTGACTCAGGAACAATCACTTCACATGGAGCAGGATGGGAGCAACACTACTGAAACAGGGGTGAACAAATCCATCAACAACTTTTTATCCATCCTAATGTGCACATATATTAAACCGAAGAATGAATATATACAAATACATACAATACAGTACAGAAATAATTTCAACACTAAATTGTTTACATTATCTACTGCAGTAACTTTCAATATCCCAAAATAACAGATTGTTCTATATTCTGTACAGAAGGGATTTCATCACTCGGCAATGGTTCCTCAACTTCAAATATGACAACAATCAGAGATGGGGAGAGGTATGAACCGCGTACCACACAAGATGCTGGAGTGAGGACAGCTCAGTCAGCATAGTGATAAGGCTATGTGCTGGAGGAGCTAGGGTTTGCATTCTGTCTGAGGCAGAGACTCATCACTTTGCAACTTTGTCCCTAATGACCCTACATCCTACCCATTCTCTGATCTGCAGAGTACCAAAGTCTACTTGTCAGTCATTGCATGAAGCTGAACATTTATCTCAATCTAATGCTGAGGCTAAGCATTCATGCAGCTACAAGAACACACTTCCAAACTTCTGGGCACAGTGATTAATTAAGCATAGGGACAAATTAACCTTTACTTTTAATACAAAATGTTGAAGCAGACACAAAAATGAGACTTCATGACCAAAATTTCTTAGATGATGATAATGTGACAAACCAAATGTAGAGGGTCCATGCCTTCTGTTACTAAGGGTCAAGACATGCTAGAACAAAGGCTCACTGTCCCCAGAAAATGAAGGCGGTATTCTCTTTCTAAATGTTCGGAATCAGTAATGCTGCTACCAACATAATAAGCCAGAAGACGTGAATCTTCAACATCATAGCTGCGGAGACATCTCAGATATCAAAATGTGTATTGTGGTCTGCTAGGTTATGATGCCATGCAGTCTTTTACTTGCATTATGTAAAATGTCACTGACACTTCTTGGTTTACAAACTGCCAATTGCAAGGTGGAAAGTTCATGATGTATCAGCAGTTTAACTTTCTTTTAAGTAAACCTGCAAACTGGACCCTGCACTCTAAATATCCACAAGCAGATTAGTGCCTTCTAATGCTGTGTCATTTGGTAGGGAGGTGTCAACGGTCAAATGAACCATGTGTGTCCATCTGGAGGGAAGATGGGAATCATTGGGAATAAGAGAAAGATAAGTAGGAAGAAGTGTAACAAGAATGAAGACGGGGCAAGGTAGCTTCTCCTGCAAAATACTGGCACCTATGTACCAAACTACATGGTGTCCACGCCAGAAGGGTTGTAATCTTAATACTCACTGCTGTCCGAACTTCAAATCCCATATTAAAGAGCATATTTTATCCATCTATCTATATACATATATATAAAGTACAGCAACTGCATGCTAAAATTGTTCCCATATAAAAACTGAATTTCAGTTATCACTTCTCTGTATTTTACTTCCACATGCAGCTGACATCCTCACCTCATAAAAACTCAACTGTCTTCAAACCCTGACAACTGGGGGCCATGGTGCAAGAATGGGCTGAAGTGCCACCGAAGATGAAAATTTTACTCATTTATCGTTCATGTTTATAGGTCCTGTGCTGCACTTGTGAGACATGAACGCTCTTACTCCTGAGCTACCACCTTCCCATCCCTTTTATTTATTTGACATTTCCCTCATACCAACCACACATTAATTTGTGTGAAAATAAAAAGGAGGCACTTTGGTATGGGACAACATAAAAATTTCTGCCATGTGTTGTTCCTGTATATGAACTACCGCAACGGATGTCAAGGAATGTAAAGAACAAAACACACAACATTTGCACATGACCATAATGTGGCAGCAAGTTTATACACTGGTGTAGGAGCGTTTCCTACAGTGGAATTGCAGTTACAGTGTTGGAAGCCTACGTTAAAACACAGCAGCCTGGCTGTCCTGTGGATTTAGAAACTCCTATTCCCAGATGACAAAGACCAGTGATAATTTAATGAGTGCTGTATTTAATGTAGGGACAAACGTGGTCTGAGAATGGTACAGAATGGCTGATGATTACCTTTACAGACTACAGAATGTTGACAGTTAGGGCAGAATTCACAAATAACAATAACCTGCACGACCATCCGTGGGACCACAGGAATGCAAATTGGATGTTCCACCTTACATGGTCCCACAGTTCATACACAAAGTCTACCCCTACAGTCTGATGTGTTGCATGTTGTGTCAGTGATACACAGTTTCACTGCTGCCTACCAAGAACTGAACATCACCACTTAGATTATCTGTGTTGACACTTATCCCATTCATCAATTACTTACAAGTGCTTATCAGCCATATTTACAGTACACAGAATGTTACATAAATATTCAGTTACATATCTTGCAGCAAGAGTAGGACTTTGTGTTTAAAATTCTGCAATTACTCAAACTGGTCATTTCTGAAAAGAACAAACTTATCTTTATGTACTTTTTAATGGTTTCCTTGTCTAGAAAATGGGGTCTATCTACTGCGAATGAAAGGAACCACGTACCGGCACTGTGTCTGGTTAACAAGAAATAATTGTTGTTATTCTATGTTGAAAGAACTATCTGTGGGAGTTCATGAACTTGAACACAAAGCATGGAAATGTTTCTTGTTACTAGGCAGTTCTGTACTGAGTAAACAAAGCTCTAAAGAAGTCTGATTACATCCCATATTTGACATTTGCTTCTGATTTATTATTCTGGTTTTTGCAAGAAGTATAATGTGGAAGCAGGAGAAATTACTGATAGGAAATGAAAGGTGAATCAGCACAGTGATGAACAGCATCACAGACATGTACAGTATAAGGCAGGCTGATTTCAACTTTGTTCCAGCTGTAAATGCTGGTATTTCAAATGGTGAGCGAAGGTGACAAGTTAAGTATCTTCTGTCTGTTCCATAGTATGATGGCCAAACAGGAACACAGTGTTCACCTGCAATGACAGACTGAAAAGTCATGTGGTAAAACATCAAAGTCTTAAAATGACAGTGATATAAAGAGGCTTAAGCTGATGTGTGGATCAGTGTGTAAACACTTTGCTTCTTATGAACAGACAGTGAGTAAGACTCACAACGGGACTTTGGTAAGCTAACAAGCTATGACAAAACTGTGTGTCTAGCATTCCAAGTCTGATGTCCAAAGAGGAAACTTCTACAGGCAAAAGAGGCTACAATGTAAGGGATCATGCAACAGCAGAAGACAGCTGGACACTGAAGCATTTTCTACTACAATGATGTCATATGGAGGGAAAGATGGAAATATTTCACTGAAAACCTGAACCTGAACATGCATTAGATGCTGAAGATGAAACATCCTGATACTGATGAAACATATGTGTGTTATATAGAACAGTTACACAAGAACTATGCATATTGACATGGCAGCCCAAACCTGGCATTCCTAACAAGAAGCAGAGAGATAGAAACTACAGAAACTAAACCAAGTCCCCAGTTCTATCCCAAAATATATTAGTTGCTGAAGCTGAAATACGAAATTTTAAAACAACAAAACCTTACTCTACAATGAAAGAGCGCCCCAAAATGTGTAACCCTTCTAACGAAAATCTTAGCCTTGCTTCAGAATCACACACAAAATTTATTCCTTCCTTGAATCATGCATGTCAGTTAGCTGTGAGCCAACGTTTTGTGTCCAGTTTTACGGACAAGGGAGACTACCAATCGTGGCATGTAAAACTGGGAGGTGTTAAGCTAAACTACTGACAGCCACTGGGGAAGTACCTACTTGGCTGATTCAGGCTGACTATGTTAAGCTCACTTACTCGACTAATTCAATAAACCTATCCGGTGACCCAAAATTTTTTTTTGGGGGGGTGGGGCAGCAGAAACCTGGCAGTAATAACGCAGTCTAACCACAATCTTATGGCAGTTGTTGGCGCAGGACGCTTGCTTCACAGCCAGGCATATGACAGGAGTGGGAATTGTAGCTCTGTTGGATACAGAGGGTGAAATATGGCCACAGCAGTGTCATCTCTTTCTAAAAGCATGGATTTGTGTTCTTAACTCAGTAGCTCACTTTCATCCCATTTAATGCCTCTACTGACATGCACTTCCAAATGCCATATGCTATTTCATGTCTCCGAAGGTGGATAATTCAACGGCTTCCTCTCTTAGACAGTTCCATCATATAATTATTTTGTGAAAAATGATGTTTTTGATCAGTTAACAGCTGGCAACACAGAAGGATCTGTGCTCTACACCTGCTTGTAATTTGGCACCACTCTAGTACCTCCTGCAGACGGGTCAAAGCAGAGTGAATTAAACCAGTTCTTTGCGAAATGCCATAAGATTGTAATCTGACTCAACTAAAATCTACTCAGATAATGGAAATCATGTATGCTGAATTGTGCAACTGTGGCAAATGCCTTCTCCTACAGACTATTTACTCCATCCACATCACTGATGATGGCAGAGTCTACATATGTGGGATGAGGGAGATGTTACTATTTCTTACAGCAGCAGTATGACAGCCAGCCAGCAGAAGGGGACTTCAAAAGCTTTACGCAGAGGATAAGGTAACACTATGGTAAAACTTACATTAACAAAGTTTAACCTATATCAGAAGGCGGGGTAGGAAATGACATATGGAAAAATCTGAACTAAATAAACTACAGCAAATCTGGAACATCAGACCTTTACGACACAAGTCCCACACATTACCTGCAGACTGACAGGTCCCTGCATTCTTAATTAAAAATATTATGTGAATGATAAATTATTATGTACATGACAGCTCATTTAACTTCATTAAGGCATGTCAGCATGGAAAATAAAACTGAATAACACACACACTCCTAATGAAAGCAGACAGATAAATGAAAAATGAAAGCTGATAGATATATGAAAAATAAACACATGAAACAATCATGGTTTTAATATTAATGAATATATATATACCTAAAATTTTAGGTAAGAGTCAAAACTAAATCAGTCTAAAATTTAGACTGAGGTTTTCTAGATTATGACATAGATCACACCAGTGTTTCAGAGGAACACACTGCTTCCATCTTCAGTAGAGAAATCCCTCAAAACAGAGGCAACCAGCTGCTCTTAACAACAGTAACCACGTATAACAGTACGTGGTGTGATAAGCTAGAGAACTACACATACAATTTTCACTACTGTCAAAACCTCAGATATCCAATTCCTTCACAGACCAACAAATAACTGCAGAAAATTCAACTCCAGTCTCCTGACTCACCCTTCTACAAAACTGGTTCTTCGTCTGTTTCTGAGCTTAGTTCATCAGAACTGGGCTGCAGTCCTTGGGACTGAGACTGTTTCTTGTGGCGTGAGTAGGCTCGGCTCTCTTCACCTGTATGCCGGAAACTAATGAGTGGATGGAGTGCAGATCGAAAGCTCCAGAAAAGGCGAGGGAATAGTATTTCCTGTTGTGCCAGCAGCTGTTTTGTGCGGTGGCGCTCCTGAGAATCACAGCACCAGAACAAAGTGATGATTTGTGACCTAGACTTAAGAATGCCATTAATTAGGGGGGCAGCATATGTATCACCACTGTATGTTTCCTTTTAATTCTAACAGGACTGCAAATGGTGTACTCCGTGACACAGTGCACAGATAATACCAAGGCATCCCCCCCTGCCAGAAGTCACAATTTCATAGTTCTGGTGTAAATGTAATTTTATTCAAGCCTGAAGGAAAATTATGCCCTAACCCTGTACATGGCACTCTTGATGTGGGATATTTTTTCTGTAATGCCATCTTCAAAAGAGTTCTGCAAATTAATACTCTTAACTGTAACTGACTACATTTCATAATCACACAAGGTCACCTGCACTCTACAACAAACAAATGATGACTAAGCACATGTATGACTCAGAAGCAGTGATGGTGATACAGCATTCTGTGTCATCCAGCAAACACACCCTAGCCACGAATGAGTGCTGTGAAGTCTGTAGACTTAAGTCCATTTCCTTGCAGAATAATATAGAGTTCCAAAACATTCGTAACACTGGAAGGAGATTTTATTTTTTAGCCGAAGATTATCAACTTCCAAATTCTCAAAATAAGCTGCCACCTCATGCACATAAAATTTAATGTGAATAGTAGATGACAGAATGCTAGTCACATCTGGTTCAATTGTAGCAAATTTGGGAGAAAAAGACAGGGGTAAATTTGTCATGAAATTTATTCAGTGTCTTCATGGGGTGTTTTGTGGACACAATTTTAGACACTGCATGTAAAGATTTAACATGAGGATTTCTAAACCTTCCCACTGGCATAGAATCATCACATCCTTCTTTACTCACTTTTGGTGCCTCAAAACAAGCAGGACAATTTTCTGGAATAACAGGCAGGTCTCGGCTCTCGGCAAACTGACGCAGGGATTTTTCTCGCACATACACAAAGGGGCGAATCACACGCAGGTCACGTTCTCTGCAGGGAAATGCCATATTAGTAATAAAACTTAATAGTAATCTATTCAGTTGAACGGTTTCCTCTATCACACAAAACCTCTCTCAACACACTGCTTCCTTTTTTACTGTATTATTTTAGCTTACTACCTGCAATGTGCCTGTCACATAATGGGTTGATGGGCTGCCTTAAAATCCATATGTTACTCCATGGCCTCTTGTATCAGTTGTTTATTCTCAGAATAACTATCCCATGCCAAGGTTTTTATGTGTGAAGATACATCTCCATTACCACATGTATCATTATGTAATGGTGCTTAACTAAGCACAAGAACTTTACCTTTACCTTTCTACACAGGTAAAGGTAAAGCAATCCCTGTAAAGGCCAATTACAGGCCCAGGGGATGCCACGAGGCTGAAACTCACAGATTTTGAGACAATCAGCACATGAAGGTGGTTAAGGTTGTCAACCCTAGGCACAGACTGCCTTTACCCCCGAAGGAAATATTGCTGGTATTCATTTCCGTTGCAGGCAGAGTCAATACCAAGGTTACAGTGCAACCAGAAGGATTATGTCAATAAAAAATTCAAATGACACAACTGGGAATGAAACCCACGAGCTTCTGGCCTGTAGCACAGCGCCTCAACCACGTGCCCCACCCTTCCATACAAAAGACAGTTTTAATACCATCATATACACCTCTCTCTGTCTTTTGGTGTGTAATCTGGTAGGTTGTACTAACACTCTGGCTCCATTTTCAGAACAGAATTCATTTAGAGCTTGAAGATGGAGGCAGCTTGTTCCTAAGAAATTTTTATAACCACCCATGACACTGTGAAAAACCAGCAAAATGCTTGGTCAGGATAGGTAGGCAACTCCCAAATACAAGTCAGAAGTGTTATCACTTGTGCACATGTACTTGGTGTACACAGTGTCACAGCCAAAAATACTCTCACATATTTTGCTTCCTTTTGGTGTCAAGGATGAGAGAACAATGTACGAAATTCAGCAGTGCCTTTTTATGATTAAGTATGAATGTACCTGATGTAATACTGTGCCTTATTACTGTGTATGAATGTACCTGATGTAATAATGTGCCTTCATAGTCCTGAGTCGCCCATTGTGAAATGTAGACATAAGAAAACTCTCAGCAAGATCATCAAGATGTTGTCCCAGAGCCAGCACATTATAGCCATGTTTGCGTGCAGATGCGTAAAGTCTGCCCCGCTTCATTCGGCTGCAGAAACTGCACACAGATTTGCATCCCTTCTCCAGCGTTGCAGCTTGCTGTAAGATTGCTGTACAGAAGATGGGAAAAACTGATTACCAACTACACTGAAGGCTGTGTGTTTGTGGGGCTTACACAACAGTGCCATCAAGCATTCCAGTCTTGTGCAAAGTGACGCTGCATCGCCGGGTTAGTGGTGCCCAACATTTCAAAGGAACGTGTCATTCATCACAGACCTTGAAACCTTGAAGATGCTACTTCGGAACACAGAACTACTTACTCACTAATCTGGCTGCACATCCCAGAAGACCAGAATCTTCTCACTTTAAGGGTCCTTAACAGCAGATATGCATACTGACTGAGACTTCTCGGATTTGTCCAGCTTTTTACACCTACTATCCTTCAGAAACTGGCACTGTTTCAATTTACACTGTTGAGTTTCCAGGTAAAAGATACTGTTAAACCATGGTTTCAGAGGTTTCTTCATCTGATGACAGAAATTTTGAAAACAAAGTGGTCGTTGATAACTGAAAGAACAAACTCTAGAACATCAGTCCTACACAAAGGGATGGAGTAGTGGGGCAAAGTGGCACGTTCTGCTTTGTTTAGTACTCAGGTTGATGTAATGCTCAAATATGTTCAGCTGATGATGACACACACAAACACTCAAGCAAATGGTGTGAATTAAGGTAACCACATTTAAACCACAGAAACAGATCCCATGGATGGTAGGAATTCCTTTCCACTCTCTGCCTGCTGTTAAAATTCTATTCTGGGTGAACACAGGGCCAGTGGGACACGTTTCCCTATAAGTACTGTGTTTTGTCCCAGGCAGTACTGTTCTACCAGTGCCTCATATTCATCTTTATTTTCATGCTGCTCTTATTAGGACAAGCAAAGCCTGGGTACTTTTAAACACAGCAGTGCAATTTCATATAATGGGAAGCACATGATAAAAAGTACCGTCACAAACATAACTGTGTATAGATGAGTTTAACAAAATAATTTTTTTTTTTACATATAACTTAAATAATCACATCTCACCTACCTTGCTCCTCATAAAGATAATGTACACCCAGTGCCTTGAGATACGGTACTAATGGGCGTGGATCATATGCCAAACTGCCTGGATCTACAGTAGCTGCCCCAAAAGTAAAATTAATCCCCTTTGATTTTGCATAAAACTGGTACTGATGGAGGGTGTGCAGGAGGCTCAGGGAGTCTTTGCCTCCCGACAGGCATACCATCACTCGATCACCATCACGGATCATGTCAAATTCTTGAAGCGCCTGTCCAAAAATACAAACAAATATTTATGAATTATGTAACACCATAAAAGAATGTTATGTCGAACATTAAAAGAAATTCTTGGAAGAAATTAAATGCCCACTCTCCTCCTACACTGTGGGCACATCCAGGACATCCCGAGGCTGAGGCTTCCAGATGTGCAGTACCTGCAAATATATTTTAACCAATTTCTATGAATTTTACCTAAAGCTTTACTTTTAGATTAAATGCATTCCATGATATTATTATTACACAAAACCTTCCAGGACCATTTCAGCACAACTGAATCAACACATTACAAGAGAAGTTTATATAACATTTATCTCACAGAATCTTAACAATTTTTTCAGAACAGATATTTATGTATTTCTTTATTACTTGAGGTTTATTTAATGATGCTATCACTGTCTCATATTATATAGCATTCAATGTTAGGGCAATAAGGAAACAATGGCACTGTCCGCCACGAGGGGCTGAAGAACACCGTAACAAACCTTTGTCATGAAACCCATCTGTGGGACGAGATACAAACATGGAATCTCCTAAGTACGTGGTAGGGTCCATAAGTTTCCGGCCTGACGAACTTTGAAAGGTGACAGAAATGAAACAACTTTGCTATTTTTTAATATAATCTCCCTTTACTTCAACACAATTCACATCTGTGAACCAGCATCTCTATGCCCTTCAAAAAGTACTCTGGATCTTTATCTGCAAAATGTTCCATCATAGCGCTTTTGACCTCCTCATCATCATCAAATTTCCTACCCCAAAGATCTTTCTTTAGTTTGGAGAAGAGGTAATAATCACTGGGTGCCAGATCTGGGCTGTAGGGTGGGTGCTCGATCTCCTG
>Ga0123355_10006498_pt1 | contig 17334 bp, 11 predicted proteins | sample TergutEmb28metaG_3_FD_89872 | JGI IMG/M metagenome (GOLD analysis project Ga0123355, IMG submission 89872) | Embiratermes neotenicus P1 segment gut microbial communities from Petit-Saut dam, French Guiana - Emb289 P1 | ecosystem: Host-associated > Arthropoda: Insects > Digestive system > Gut ...
GTCTGCGACTAACTGGTTTTTATTTCATGGGTGGTATCTGGTTTGGTGTGTGTTGGCGTTCCGATTCAGTGTGGCTATGGCGGTGTGGTGTCTTTATGCAGTCTGAAGCACTACAATAAGTGGCATCAAGTTGGTTTTTTCTCTTTACGCAACTATAAAGATGATGCACGGTCCAATAAACATAAAATTGTTTAAGTTTGTTTATTTTAAAAAACATCTTCTCGAAAGACCGTTGTGTGAAATGCCGATATAGCGCCTGAAACATTTCATTATGTAAAGCACGTATAACGGGAACGCGTTAACATGTTGAGCGACGGCAATGTAATGTTTCATGCTGCCAGGATACTTAATTGCAGCGTATTATTTCACGGGATATAGAACATAGGGACAAAAGGTAAATAAGAACAGGGTAAAATAAATCGTTAGAGGGATGGAAGGAAAGAGCTTGTGGGCCAGCTTAAATGGTCTTTCGACATTTGTCTATTATTAAGTAAAACGAGGCAAATGCATCAAAACAACCGTCTCTTACACAGTAGGAACATTCGGACCGCTAATCCACGAAATGTGAACGTAATATGAGCGATCAGGTATGGATATAGTGCTCGGTTGTTCTATATGATCTATAGAGTATGGAAAAGTTGCGATTTTAAAGAGAGTATATGGGATAATTTTAATAATAATAATAATAATAATAATAATATTTATTAACTGCAATTGGGTTTTCACCCGGTGGCAGTGTACAAACTTTGAACATATAATTTAGATGCCTATGTGAACGTGACATCTGAAATAATGACACGACCGACTTACGAAATGTGCATGAAAGGCTGATATTTGTACAAGTAAGACACGACTATAATAAAAATTAGAACAAAATTGTCTCAGTCCATGCGATGAAGGTATGTGGGGGATTGTAGCTGTAGTGGATTGTAGCTGTAGTGGATTGTAACTGTAGTGGATGGTTCTACTATAGCTGTAGTGGATGGTTCTACTATAGTTCCTATCATTCTTATACACGACTTAGAAGCAGGTGAGTGGAGAACTTGATTCCCCGAACGCTACATGCCCAAGGAAAGAGCCTCACGTAACCACCGAATAGTAGGTGTACGCCACAGAACTGGTCTGGCCAACTGTGACTCTTTACTGTATTTTGTTTGTTTTTGGCGCAACAGCCCCCAGTGGGCCAGGGCCTCCTCATTCACGAGGTTTCTAGATCGCACACAACGACGCAACACATTCGGTAGGACTCCTCTGGACGGGTGATCAGCTCGTCGCAGAGACCTCTACCTGACAACATACGACAGTCACAACAGACAAACATCCATACCCCCGGTGGGATTCGAACCCACTATCTCAGCATTCGAGCGGCCGAAAATAGCAGCAGCATACGAATTTTCTTGTCGTCTGTTTCCGTTAATTACCCTTGTGCGTATATCGCGTTCAGTATTCATTGTTGATTGTTTTATTGCTTCCTAACTATGAACGATGGGTCCCCTGATAATCGTTAATCATAATGGTGTTGTGGATTTTGAGGATTATTGGCAATTTCGCTAGAAGCTTGTTACAAATCACTTACCGTGTATCATAAACGTACAAGGGGTGACAGGAAAACAGGAGTACTGGAACTGGAAATCTTCGGCCAAGCTAAATATTGCGTCCCTGCAAGAATTAACTTATGCTTATATATCTAATGCTTAGTTGCTCTAGTGGATGTCTGTAATATCATTTCAAAGCTGACTGTTGGGCTTATGGAGTGACGTGTTAATATATATATATATATATATATATATTATGGAATGTAGAGAGATACGATATTAGAAGTTGTTGGTTTAGGAAGAAACGTTGCTGAAACGTCTAAAGCGGTGGAGTGCGCTAAACGCTTGTAGTTGTACACTAAACCGCACGAATTTTTGTATATTTCAGAAGCAGACTAGCATTTAATAAAATCCACAGCAAAGTCAACGATAATCTTCATAACTGCAGTAGCTGGTCGACAGGTTTTTGCGAGTGACGAAGTGCAATACTTTGTACAAGAGTTCCTACAAATGCACCTGGAAGTAAGACTTTTAATTAGTCATATTTGTGTCAGTAAGTTCTTAATGAATGAAATCAGCGATTAGAAGTAACACATTTTGTTTCCTTCCGGAAGGATTAATAGTTGCGGTGAGCGCCGGTAGTTGGCGAGAGTAAAGCTAATGAGTGCTAAGTTTAGTTACTTAATAACCGACGTACTAACACCATTACGTTGTAAATCCGTCTACTCAGGATTCAATAAGATACTATCAACTTCTTTCTTTTTACTACAAAATTCTTTCCTTACTTCCAGACACTCCTCCTCCTTTCTCCTGGCATGAGGGTTTCAGATTCCTGGATGTAGCTGAGGTAATCAGAGCACTTGTGACGTCACAAAAGCAGGGATTATGTACCAATTATGAATATAATCTGAGACACATTTCTCAGGCTTACATTTGAAGTCGTGCTTCCTTCGTTTTAGACAGCACAAGTGTATTGAGCAACCATTCGAAGGAATAAAATGTGGAGCTTTCCACACTGATGCATTTCGAACATAAATACGGACTTAATGTCGATTTTTTTGTCTTTCTTTGTTAGAATACTAAGCCATGATAGTTCGGCAAATTAACTGACTTATAACTGGATGGCCCGGGTTTGATTCCCCTTAGCAATAATGGAATTTTTACAGTAAAATCTGGAATGTCTGTTGGATTTTCCCAAAGATTTATCGTTACGCTTTGGTATGTGCTTATGTTATGAAGAAGAAGACGAACAAGAACAGATGCTATTCTGTTCCCAGCGTATAACCAACAAGATGCAACGTTTCACAGTTTATTTATTTATTCTGTAAGACGCTGTACATGTTTCAGACGGTTTTTCCGTCCATCATAAGGAGCTCAAAACTGTACATACAGCGTCAGGTATTTGTCAGACCAATACCTTACGCTTATGTGCAGTTTTGAGCTCCTGATGATAGATGAAAAGCCGTCTGAAACATGTAGAGCGTCTTACAGAATAAATAAATAAATTGTGAAACGTTGCATCTTGTTGGTTGTACGCTGCGAATATATTAGCGATGCACGGACATATGAATGTTAAAAGAACAGATGCCTTCTTGTGTGACTGAAATTGTTAAATAGATGAAGGAATATATATAATAGCGACCCACTCAAAACGTTCAATGTAATGAAATTTCTGAGGGCATAGAATATACTATTCAGGACATTAAGTAAATAAACGGTAACAAGAATGCTAGGGCACAAAGAAGCGTCGTTTATAATTTAACTAGCAAAGATTGTCATAAAAATGCAACGAAGGTCACATGATTGGCAGGTTGCTAAACGTGCTGAAAGTCATATAGAATCTTTTTTGGTAAATAAGGAATATTAAAAAAAAAACTGTTGAACCTTATTTCCAGGACAGCTATCTCTCTCTGTCTAAAGATTATGGAGGCTTGAAGATGAGCATTTTTTTCCCACCGAAGTTTGGTGTTGCACTTCTGCTACTTCTTTTTTCTAAAGCTCAAATATATTCTCCTTAGCAACCCATTTTCAGACACGTCAATATATGTTCTTCTCTTGCACTGAAAGAACACAGTTTACATTCACAAATAAAATAACGAGAAACTTATAATACTACCTGCAGACCTCGGGACAGCGAATTATATTTAGTGACTACGCTGTGGTCATGACGATTTGGGGTTTGAATCCCTTCAGAGGCAAGAAGTCTTTCTGTTGTCCGAAACGCCAGTGCTGGCTGTATGGCCCATTCATTCTCTTGTAAAATGGTTACGGAGATTATTATTTTCCGGAGGAAAAAGGCCGGAGCGTGAAGTTTAACACACTTCCATCTAGTGCCGAGGTTAAGAATGAGTGGAGGTGTACCTCTTCTTCCCCTATGTGCCTTCATGGCTCTATAGAGACAAGTTTAATTTTTACCTGTATAATCCTACACATTTTGGATGGAAGTTGGTCTCTTTCTTAAGGGAAAAATATAAATTGATGTCGAATGAGGAAAGAGAATTTTAGGTCCTCGCAAAGCGAGAGTAAGAAGGGGTTGTGGAAGTTACGTGACGAGTTGGTTCGTAATTTGGAATACGTGGGCTAATACTGTTAGGACGAGGTGGATGGAGTTAGAGGCGCTTGTCAGAGAGTACACATGGGGAGAATGAAATCTGCATACAAAATTTTATCTGAAGGTACGAGATCGTTTGGGAGACCCAGGTGTAGCGTGTATGGGAGGATATTATGAATATTGATGTTAAATAAGAGCAGTATGGACGTGAAAAATATGTTTATCTGCCCCAGGATAAAATTCAAAAGGTGGGGTTTTATAGGTAGGTTAAAATATCTTAGTATTACAAAACAGTTGAGAATTTCTTCGACTTGCTGAGGGACTGTCAGATCTCGAAGGCATACCCTATAATATTGAATTGCAAAGTAGTAGCCGAGCGTCGTAGTTATCGGTTGTACGTCGGAAGTAACAACACGGCGTGCTCCAAAGGAATGGTGGTGATGTTTACAGATACTATCGTGAAGTCTGTGTGTAGTAGTTGCGCAGAATGAGGGGAACATTTCACAGCACAGACTTACTGAAAGGTGTAAAATTAATTTGTTTCCCCGTTGGTTGATTATAGACCGCAGTGACAGCAAACACTATGATATAAATGGTAGCTGCTAAAGTATCACGAACGGAACGATGTCTGTACGGCACAAATTCAGGCTGAGTGTGGGATAAGGGGAAGTTTAGTACAATCGTTATGTTCTGTTGTCTAAAATAGTAAAACAGAGCTATGTAACAAGGTAAAGCATCACATGCCGGCTCTCGCTTTTAAGATATATATATATATATATATTTTTTGTATTTTAAATGTTGTCACACTTCATATGGATGGGTGAAAGTATTTAGAACGTTTTTGACGTTTTGCTGACCGTGCATCTCAGTATATTTATCTCAGTAATTAACCAACTTGATGCACTTTTGTTTTACAATAAGTTTATTTCATGCCTCTACATGTTTCGAGCACATGTGCTCATCATCAGGAGGTCACAATTGCCTTACACAGCCTCTGGTATAATCACACCTTATTGTAAAACAAAAATTTTGCGCATCAAGTTGGTTAATTACTGAGATAAATATTTAGAACGTATTTGTGGTATAGTTAAAAGATTAAACGACATTTAAAATATAAAATGTTCTGTACAATAAACAAGCCCCAAAAGAGTGCTCAAATTCCAAAACGAAGAACACGGGAACGATAAGATTATTGGTAGTTTTCCCTAAAACTTGAAAGGGGGCAACTTTTACATCTAAAACTGTGACAGCAGAATTATTTAGTTCCGCAATGCTGATCTCAAATTCCGGCTTCTTAAGTGATCGTACATCCATCGAAACCGTTTATCCCAGTACCCATTTAATGCTACCCCATTCCTTATTTTCGTTCTGCAAAGCGGACATTTTCCTTTGTGGCATACGGGAGAAATAAATGAGAGACACTGAAACAATCATTGTTTTTGGTTTTAGAATTTTCCTTGTATACCAGTGTAGTACGTAGCGAGTTGCGATACTGCAATAAAAGATACACATCCACGTTATAATTAATGTTGTTAATTTAAACATTCAATGCCACGACTTGCTTTAAACTGCCGACTCCTGTGTGATGCCACCCGTTGTCCGAGACATCGTAGAGGAAATGTAGGTGACAACAATTCGTTACTTCAGTTGTTAGAGTAAGGACAGGACGTTACATTTTAAAAATGGACTCAGTATCAAGGATTTCAAAGCCTAGCAGTTGGTTCACATACCACCAGCTTTAACTCTAAGAAATGTGTTTTATGCCTCACAGTGTATTTGTGTGTTCCATACGGTTCTTAGGCCTGTAACGTAGCGATTTATTTATCTTTATTGCTGATGACAAATTATCGCTCTAATGGAAGGAAACTGGATTTTCTGTAAATTATGAACTCGATATTTTTACACACTATAGATTAATTTTAGTCTTCCAGGGTCGTGCCATGGTCCAGGCTGTCCAGGCATCTAACTGCGGTGGCCTGGGTTAGATCCTAGGCCGGTCCATACAGAATTTATGTTGGTCAAAATGACAATGAGACTGGTGCTTTTCCAGAGAACTTTTTCCCTTTCAGTATCTTCGATCATTCCTCCATAGACATCTTTAAATTAATACCACTCTTTATCTGAAAGAAAAACGGGAGGGGTTTGGGAATATAAAAACAAAGAAATAAATTTTCGGGCATCGGAAAGTAATAGACAGAAAAATACTTTCAGGTGGTTTTTATTTTGGCATTTAGACGGTTGCTGTTTGTGAAATGCTGTATGGTGGGCGATGTAGAACGTTTCAAATTCTTGCTTAAAGTGATTTTAATATGTGTATCGTCATCTGAGAGCCATCTTCCGCTTCACCAACACACAAAGCGTCGTGAACGTAGGATCTATGTTCCGGTCTGCGGTGAGGAGATAGGAAATTGGGGAGAAGACGGTGTGGGTTGGCTATGCAAAGCTTGGGTAAGGGTGGAACTATAGAGCGTACAAAGGAGAGAAAAGTAGCATATGGCATCGAACAAAATACAAGTTAAAAATAACGGGTGTGTTGTGAAGGGTTCTAGCGAATAAGTTATCTCTTGCCTGCATCGCATCTTCACTTCTTATTTTGCCTTTAAGCCGACTAATTTTGGGAAGCCAAGTGGATATTAGGTGGGATAATAACCAGAAGGAAAGAATGAAAAACACAGAGGTAGAATTAGTACACATATTTTGAGCAATTTTTATATAATAGTTTGATTTACATTACAGTACATTGTATCATTTGTAAGTTTAAATTGATTGATTGATTAATTGGTGGCCGGTTGCAACGACACCAGTTACACTTTGCTCTTTAGATAAGCTACAGTATATTTAGTGAAGATATCTTTAAAAAATTCGACGTTGCTCACTCACTCACTCACAATAGACACATTTAAAATGCTTTATGTTACGGAGAAATATTAGTCGAAATTCAAGAACTTATAACTGGTATCGATGAATAGGACCGTTAGATAAGAGTATTAGAAACAGAACGCCAAAATATTGATGGTAAACACCGCTGTAACTATTACGTACTGTGGATCGTGTCTGTGGATGTTGGCACGTATGTGTGTATGAGAGCACTGTATTTGCGACGCAAACTGTCCCTTATTCTTTCGTCTCCGAACTGTAGACAACACAGTACACATCTGTACGGTGTCATCGCCCAGAAAGAGTGTCCACCTGAGAGTGCACGATCACAAAAGTGTGAAATGTTCGTTCTGTGTTATGGCTATTGTAACTGTCACCACAAGTTCTCATATGAATGATTCTTGTTTCCGCGCTTTGTTAGTGTCAGTAGCAATTTGAACAATAATAATGAACAATGTAACAGAAGGAAGTGACAGGAACGGTTTTTAGCCTTGTTTAGGTATTATAACAGCGTTTATATGAAAAGTCTATAGAAGGCGACATTTGCAGCTGGGTGATAGCTGGAGAACGATATAAAGATTAGGACTGGGTAAAAAAAAAATCAGACTGTTAGAATGCATTTCTTAAACTGATGTGTTTGCATTTATTTTTACGCGTACCTCAAGGACGTAGCAAAAGGTTCGCACGTGTTTAGGTCCTTATTGAAGTTCTGAAGTCTAAGAAATTTATTTTATAGTGGTGTCAAGAAATTACGAAATACGAGACTCCGTACCGCAGACCAGCTTCTGAGACTGAGTTATGTTCGAAATACTGTTTGTATATGGCGTACGCTCTGATATTTTGACATCTACATGAGGGGAATCTGCTGGTAATACATCATATATACATTAGCTTAAAATGTGTTCCGAAAAACAAAGAGAGATTTTCACTATTGTGACTAGGCTATGGACTGAACGAGCGGTGCATCTGGATTCGATTCCGGGCAGAGCAAGCGATTTCTATAATTTATTCCGCATTCATTCCTGTTCTAGTTTCCATAGAGTCTCTTTGCAGGTAAATCGGGATCCGATAACTTACCCTCATGTAATGAAGAGCTTAAGAATGCTTGGAGTTTTACCACCACTGTGCCAGTAGATTTTATGGCTTGATGCATATTTAAGCGTAAATAATCACGAAAACACTGAAACACAAGGTGGATACTTAGGCATTTGAAGGGAAAACATTCGGAAAGAACGTTTGACTTTCTGCAGTGAAAACTTACCACGGAGACCCTCGAGCCTCTTCCGAGTCAGAATTAATTCTGAAAAAAAGTCCTTTTTACATTGGGACTGTACCTTGTAAGGTACAGGATTCCACAATAGAGAATAACGCGGGCATACATAATTGCCGTCAAATGGGATCAAAACACCCGTTTCCGCTATTCCAGAGGTCCATGCCTATACGATGCTTGCGAAATGTGCTCGGTTCTGTAAAAATATGCTCGGATCTCTAACAAAATGTTGTCGGATCTGTAAGAAGCTCTGTTCGGGTATGTGTCAAGACTAGATGTGATACGTAACGAAATGGGGTGGGATACCGTGTATGTCAAAATGTGATGAATGTGTAATACAGTGTGATCGGATTTGTAACAATGTGAGTGGTTCTATATAAATTTCTTCTGGGTCTATTACGGTGTGATAGGGACTGAGTGAAACTGTGATTGGATAAGTAGCAAACTGTTCGGATCTGTGTCAAAATGTGACGCATCTATAATAAAATGTTTGGATGTGTAAACAAATGTTAGTGATTCTGCAACAAAGGTGATCGGATAGCTAACAAAATTCATCGTGTTTTCTTAGATGATTATTGTACTTCTTGTGGCGTTGATGAGCGCAACTCTAACAATATGTTTTGTTGTGTTTTGTACATTTACTGGACTCTTTTAGGACATATTTTGATTGAACTGAGATAATATCTCACGGGGGATCTCTAGGATCTCTAACACCATATAACCAAATCTGTCGCAAAGATAAGTACAATAAAAAATATAATTGGACCCATAACAAAACGTTTTGTGTTTTTCTTGGATGCTTATTATATGCGGCCATTTTTTGATCCATAGTTTTTGTCTTGGACTTACCGAAAATATTATACGTGATAACTATTTTAAGGCTACGTGATATTTTAGCATCGCTCCTAGCAATGAAATTATTTATAAGATAATATAATTAAATTCATTAAAATACTTTCTTACGATAAAATTCCACTCCATAAGGACGAAATAAATTTTCTATTTTTAGTGTGACTGCAGAAAGTGAAATGAAATTTTTTTGAGGTCATTGGAATTTTGGGTATTGACAGATAGGCTTATGTGATGGGTTGGAAGCAAAGAAATTATATGGAAGTGTTATAATAATTGTTACAGGAATAAATACTAAATATAGGCACAGAATATCACGTCATTGATATAGAGAACTTGTAGTAAGTTTACAAAAATTTATATTGTGTTTTTGAAAAGGAAATTTTACTATTAGTCTACGCAATCCAGAAGTCTTTCAACACACTTTAAACAACGAAGGGTCTGAGACCGTTGATGTGATTGGTTACAGTAAAAAAAACTGCGCTTTTCTGAGAGTGTTTGGAATTATGCAGAATTTTATTGAACATACCGAAGTCCGTTTAGCGGTACGGAACAACTAGACACAAACCTGTAGTGCTATTGAGTAACACTGCCAGTAAATTATCAGTGAATCACACGCCAACATTTGTATTGTTAATTGTATCTTCTTTCTCACAGTATTCTGGTTACGCTGTCACACATTCATATCAAACTGGAATGATATTTGTGATAATGATGATAACATTTTGAGATGAAAAACTTTCCACACCTAACTGTACCCTAATTAATAATAACAATTTTATGTTGGTGTTAATAAATAATTAAAATTTGATTATAGCTACTTAATAATTATAGACTAATACCAAATTCTTTTAAAGCTCACAAAGTCAATTTTTTTATTTGGCGTAATAATGTATCAAGAACAATTAAATTTCTACATGACGAGTGCGTTAGTATTATTTCATGTAACAGCTAAACAAAATACGTAAATTCCTTATTCTAGAAGTACCATCAGATTTGCGCGTTTTATTTCCTAGTTTGAAGAACAAAGAAAAAGTCATTTAACTTTACTGCAAATAAAGCAGTGTGCTTCTCTGACTGCGTTGCCTCACACAAGAGTCATGACTGTGTTAGTGGTATTGTAAAACTTTATTTTGTCTGCGACGTTATCGTATGGTGAAGGCAAGGCCCCCACCCTTTTTTAGTAGTTTCAAATCTAATAAAAATTATCTCACGAAACATCAGTCTGAGTATCTTTACCGTTGCACCGTACATTTTGTGGTTTATTTAAGTAACACACCAACAAATGCACAGACGATCTCAGTTGAACAACGTACGACTCACACACAACACACGGTAAACACAACTCAAGCTCTAACCAATATGGCTTAATTATTTGTGTATAATAATTATTCTTACTACATGGAATTATTGCTATATTGCCTTAACGATCTATTTAGTAAACTTATTTCTACTTACAGACAGACTGCCACGGCACCAAATTAATATAACGAAGTAAATCACTGATTGTTTTAAACTGTAACTTTAGCAGGGAACAAAGTATCCTGAGGATGAGCGTATGATCGAAACATGTAGGAGCGTTTTAAGTGTTTTAATGTAAATTTTAGATTAATGAAGACTATGTATGTGCATTTCTTGATGTGTTACTTACATAAATATCAGTCTGAGATTGACTTATGTCTGAACAGGTTCTGTGAATGCAAAATTAATTGCGAAGTTGAGGTAAATACAATGTAAGTAACAAATTATGTTAACAAAACTATGGTGCTTAATTCACCTTAAATCATATATGCTAAAATAATTTCAGTGATACAGTCAGTTATGTATAGAATGAAATAACAACATAGTCCATTTCCAAAGACACCGTTGTTGTATCTAAACATCGTGAATTAAGTATATATAATTTATTTAATTTATTGAACTTCTGATATGGTTTATTTGGTAACATAAATTTACAATCAAATGAAACCATTTTGTAATCTTTCAGTTCTGTTAAGAATGTATTACGTAGAAAGCATTATGGATCATTGTCTTAGGATGATAATTAACACGGAAAAGGAAATAGAATCTGCGCCAGTAAGTATCTCATGTTTAAATTGTGATTAAATAGTACAGATGCACCCGGGGTTGGTATTATTGTAATAATAATTACTACTACTACTGCTGCTACTATTACTACTGCTACTACTACTACTATACTACTACTACTACTACTACTACTACTACTACTACTACTACTACTACTACTACTACTACTACTACTACTACTACTACTGCTGCTGCTGCTACTACTAATGCGAAATTAGGGACAAAGAAAATTTTTGTTTCACTTGCTGAGGTACGGGTACGGTATTTAAGTTTAATATGACATTTTTTATTATACAAATGATACGGCATAACGTGTAAAGATAATGAACTTGAATCCTTAAAGCGCAGTGGTTACTATTGTACCACCTTGTTTTATGTTTTATATTATTCGGAGAATGAACAAAGGAACAAAACATTAACATCAGAGAGTTTAATGAATGGCAAAACTTAGATGAACTTCAGTCTTCAGAGTGTTAATGGCGGCGTGAGTCAGGTGCTCTACATTAATGAAAAGTGCCCTACCGGGCTAGCAGCAGATAACAGTATCGGTCTGACAAATACCTGACGCTGTATGTGCAGTTTTGAGCTCCTGATGATGGACGGAAAAACCGTCTGAAACATGTAGAGCATTTTAAAGAAATAAATAAATTGAGAAAGGTCGCATCTAGTTGGTTGTATTCTGCGAATTTATTCAATACCTATAAATATTCGCAATCACAACCAAATTAGTCTTTAATAAAACTACGAGGGAGAGTCACATGAAAACCTTGAATATTTTAAAGTTTTCATGTGACTCCCTCGTACCATTACATCGGCGAGGGAAAGATATATCTTAAATATTTTAAGTTTTTCATTTGACTCTCCCTCGTAATTACAGGTGTTTGCAACGCCAACGGCAATGTTGCATATAAATTTAATTTTATCGTATCTACATGTTGACTGCTTTATTTGTAACGCAGATTTTTCTCCCTTGAAACCTGTTCAGATAAGATGATTCTAGTGGTGGTAAATAAAATGGTGTCAAAGGGTCTCACCTGATGTGTGTGTGTCGGATGGCTGCAGGTTTGAATACGTTTTTACGATTCTTTTAATACAAAAGATACTCAGATTTTGGAATATAACCAAATTTTATTGGAGTTGTGAATTAAACCTACATTAAGATATTTCCTGTAAGGTAACAACAGTTCATATAGATCTTACGCAATCCTTCAAACTAGGAAACATCGCTTTAAACATGCTACGTGTACTTAGTTCTGTCTGTGCTGTCCACTACTCCCTGCTTGGTCCTTTGTCGGACCAGCAGAGTGACCACTATTGTTCATCCACTCGTGCAAAATCAATAAGGATCATTTTCGTCTGACAACACAGTTTCACCACAGTAATCTGCATCGACATTTTGTGTCTCTTAGCAATATGTGCCAAGTTTTTAAAGTTAGAGTACGGACGAATTCAAGATGAACATACTTCAATGACAGTATTTCATTGGGTTACTTGATATCCTGCAGTACTTCTTTGTGGTAATATTCTCTTGTTAGCGTCAATTCAAAAGACGATTGTGTTTCAAACAGCGTCTCCTATATGTATCATTTTATAGTAGTAATTATCTTTGTGGTATGTTAGTGAATTTTAAGAGGGAATGGAATGATTTAATGAAATTTAAATTGTAATTAAATATATCTTCTCTTTTAATCCGTTAAAATTGATGTACAGGCGTAACGAGAAAACTTTGGTAAGGTAACATGTAGGTAAAACTTTCGCAGAAACCAAAGCCGGCTCGTCAATATGGTTCTAAACCAGTTACATCCACTTTCCTGCGATCCAAGTGATCTTTTTGATGTTTCATAACTAATTTTCAGCCCTAAAATTCATATATTATTTTATGTTTTATAAAAAAAGTAACCAGAGTTTCCACATGGTTCTACGTTCCTTGACTCTCTGTATTATGTTAAGTATTGACATGGTATTCAAAAAACGATTATTGAACTTTTGTCAGTGGCGCACTATACGATCAGACCATGTTGATGTCTGGTTGTTCCAACAAGCTGCAATAAAGTTTTAAAAGTGACTGGCTAGTTACTTTATGTCGAAATGTTTTGCACGAATGAGTTATTTGTACAGCCCTTTTCTGAACAAAATGACCACAATAAATAGTAGTACATTTCAAAGATCTGATCCTATGCAAAATATTCACGATACTGATTGAATAGTGACGTTCTTGTCTTTTTAAGTTTGTAATAATTTGATTGTAGATAATTCTCGATTGTTAATATTGGGTAGAGTAGGTGGATTATTCGGGTTATTCGCCATTTTCCGTGCAAGTCGATTCTGCTATTGCGCGCGTGTCGTTAACGCGAATTGAAGTATATCTGAACACTGTATAACGCGTACTTTCGCTTACGCGTGTTGGCTGTGGTGCGATTTCAGGGAACATTGTGATGATGAAAAGAATGGATGACGGGCCATTGTCCTTCGATGTGCCCCTATTATTATTTCGCCCTTGTCTCTAAGGCGAGGTCTCACAAGAACGCAACTATTGCATTATAGCGGAACTGACTGTATTAGACTGTGTGTCGCCAAATACTGACATGATTGTGTAAATAATACTTTTGAGTGGATCTGGTATTAAACGGTCGTTTACAGTTTTAATGATCTGTACATTATCTTGTGAAGTGAGGAAAACAACGGACATGTTTAACCAGAGAAGTCAGTCTTGGAACCACAGATGCTTTACGGAACTTGCGGGCGGCCTAAGGTTCGTAGCAAGTCTCAAGACATTCGTTCGGTTGATGTTTGTAATATTAATGCCTGTATCAAAGAGAATATAGAAGAAAAGAAATGATTATTTCTAGGTTTCGGAGAAGAAATTATGTGACCTCGGAACACTAAAGATGCGCACCTTGATGTACGTGGTAATGAGATCGTAATGTACAATTTCACTAAAAAAAAACAGATAGCTTTACCAATATATTTTGAAAAGTAATTGAAAAAATTAGCCCAATTTTTTCATATTTGTAAAGTTTAACTTTGTGTGGGTGTATATTTCACCTGCAAAGGTAATGTCGTACATGCAGCTGAGAATGAAACCCATTGGAATACTGCCAGTTTTTATTCTGTGCATTCGAAAAGAAAGCAGTTCTTACCCACAATCAATAGTCGATTGACTACTGCAAGGCGTGTTTGGGCTGGTGTTCAAAAGTTGGTGGGAACTGGAGTCGGGCTACATACGATATCTTCATATCAATCGGCATGGTGTCATCGTAAAGAGCTGGCGCTTCGCACAAAATTGCAAACGTTCCGACAATCGATGCGATTGTGAAGATCCACAGGAACAAACGATCCAATACCATTGCCACAAACCCCCAGTCTTGGTCTTCCTGTACACAAACAACAGCCTAGTATTATGTTTCGGTTACTGCAGCTGCGTAATAGCCAGAAGTATTTAAATTGAACCAGGTGAAAATCATTTATCTTCTCGTGTTTAAACTAGAAACGTAAAATACACAGTGAAAAACGTATGTATGTCTGTTATTTTGTAGGGATGTGGTCTGTCACTATATGAGGAAGCATAAATTTAACCTAGATTTAAACCCAATGGCTTTGAATCTCAGAAAGGGTAACCTTCATAAGATTATTATGTTGGTAAATAGAGTGGTGAGAAAAATATTCAGACCTGACATGGAAGAAGCTAAAGGAGTCTGAAGAAAACTATAAAGAAGAGCTTGATAAGTTTTAGTCTTCGTCAACTTCGTATCTTCAAGATGACAAAAGGAAGGAGAAGAAGATAAACGATGCTTATGAAGGAACGTAAAGTTATATATAATTTGATCGTCTTCAAGGAGAGTTATCCTCGTTGTGTTGGTTAACCAAAGGTAAATAATTGTGTAAGAGTATTACCGTCTTAACACAACTGTACTGTCAGATATATATATATATATATATATATCAACTACATGTTTCGGCCCTTATGGCCATCGTCAGTTTGGATACAATATCAGAGGAAAAAACTACATAATATAAATATCATACAGTACAAATATTAGTGTGGTGTAAGTGGGGGACGAGATATCGTTTACAAAGATATGTAGGGCGTGTGTGCTGAAGGTGTTGTTTTTGTTAGATGAAACTTGACATCGTATAGATCTACCAAAAACAACGCCTTCAGCACACACGCCCTCCGTATCTTTGTAAACGAGACCTCGTCCCCCACTTACACCACACTAATACCATCTTTATATTATGTAGTTTTTCCTCTGATATTGTATCCAAACTGACGATGGCCATAAGAGCCGAAACATGTAGTTGAGATGTATTTATCTGACAATATAGTTGTGTTAAGATGATAATACCTTTACATAATTGTTTACCTTTGGCTAATTTGATCGGGTTGCCTGAAGGTTAGGGGCCAGTTCGAATACATAGAAGTAGGTAGGAGTGTAGCCTAAATATAAAAGTGCACCGTTGAGAAATGGACAGTAGGGTGTGGACTGACACCATCTTTGAATTTTATATGCATGATCCAGGTATGTAAAAACTATTATTTTGATCTCAATAGTGTTAATCCCGAAGTATTTTATAATAACTAAATCAGGTGTACACACAGTTATATTAACTGGCTTTGTTTATTGTATTTTACGAAAGAACTTCAACATAACCTAAATAATGATTTTGTATATATATATTTTTTGTTATATATTTTATATATTTTGTTCTACATAATTTAAAAATACTGCTTTTAACCATCCACCATTATTTTATATATCATACTCGTCAAGGCTAGTAACATTCAATATGACCAATCTAGAATTTTAAATTATACATTAGTATTAATAGCAGCGTGTTTTACTCATTGCAGTTAATCAATATCAGAAGCTGTATTTACAGTTGTACGACCTCATGATGATGGGTGTCAACACCCGAAACATTTAGAGCTGCCTCTAGAAATGTAATAAACTGAATAAGTCGCATCTTGTTGGAAAACTATTAAATTTGATACCATCCGTTTCAGGATTGGAACAAATGAGGGGTTGCGTGAGTTCCGAAGCTAATGTTCGGGTTTTATGAAAGGTTGGGAGTTTACATAGTGACAGCATCTCGAGAGAGAATTTGCTCTATTACGTTAATTACGAGTGTAATTAGTTATAACAAAATTAAAAGCATCGTTTATAACAGAGCAGTACTCTATTCCTGAATAAGCATGTCGCTCATTCTCACTCGAGTGGTCTCGGTTTAACTTCATGCCCCGTTCCACTAATAGCATTATTAGGCCTAATATAAGACCAAAATCAGCAGGCACCTTCCCGTTCAGACTCGTATGATGTTCTCATCTTAGATCTCCTCACCAGAAACAAACCAATTCCAGCTCCATATTTTGTCCGCTATGCACCCATAGCTATGCTGCTCTTGGAAATGAGCCTGTCCTTTCCCGCATCATTGAGTGTAAGTGACTGTGAATTACCTTAATGGGTGTAGTAATATATGTAGGTTATTCGGAAAGTAAGTACCGTCTCCGCATATCTCTCGCACATCCTTGAGACTGTCACTTTGCGCATGTGCAGTGACTTCCTCTATCAATTGAGAAGCCACAGGCGCCATTTCGTGAAATTCATGTTACGTTTATATTTGTTCCTGTGCATTAAATATGTTTAAGACAATTGAAGGGGCCGCCGACTGTGAAATATGGAATATAATTCGTTTTTTGAACGCTGGGAATGTGCTACCAAGTGAGATTCATCACCAGATCTGTCAAGTGTATGGTGACAATGCGATGAGTGATGGCGTGGTTAGGAAATGGGTTCGGATGTTCAATGAAGGACGAGAGAACGTGCACGATGAGGCGCGAATAGGCGTCCATCTTTGGTGAATGATGATTTGGTGCATAAGGTCAACGAAAGAGTGCGTGATGACAGACGTTTCACAATTTCTGATCTGTCCCTGCACTTCCCTCAGATTTCAAGGACTCCGCTCTATGATATTGTCAGTAGTCATTTGGGTCGCAGGCGGCCGCATTCTATGCGGGGGGTATACAAAAACGTGTGCCCCGCTAGGATAAGTGCCTCAATAATGGCGGCGAATATGTGGAAAAATAGTTTGAAGAATGTAGAATCTGATAAAAATAAAATTTTATACGAAACCTTACTCGATTTTTTACAGCGAAACGGCACTTA
>Ga0123355_10006499_pt1 | contig 17334 bp, 8 predicted proteins | sample TergutEmb28metaG_3_FD_89872 | JGI IMG/M metagenome (GOLD analysis project Ga0123355, IMG submission 89872) | Embiratermes neotenicus P1 segment gut microbial communities from Petit-Saut dam, French Guiana - Emb289 P1 | ecosystem: Host-associated > Arthropoda: Insects > Digestive system > Gut ...
AGTTTTTTCACGGGACATTTAAATTTACGTACTATACCAGAAACGCTTTAGAGCGTTTAGAGGGGGAGGGGACTTTTAAATCCCGAGCGCTTTGGAGCGTTAGGGAGGGGAAAGGGTTAATGGCCATAACTAAGGGACCACTGGTTCCCAGCAGACATACAGATTTGTCTTTTCACCACTGGATGCAGACTGACTGGTGTGCAATAGTTAATGGTAAGTTCTCTCCTTGAGGATGAAATAGCTGGAATGTAAGGCTTACCACACATTTCCATCTAGCGGTAAAGTTAGGAATGTGAATGGTAAATTTCTCCTTCTGACAGGCCATGAAGGCCTGGAGGGTGAGTAGAGGTATAGCTGTACTCCTTCTTTAACCTTGTTGCTAGATGGTGGTGGGGGTAACATTGCCCTGGCTGATTTATCCCAAGGAAAGAGATCTGGTACCCATTGCACAGAGGGCTGGTCTGGATGTGTGCAGGAAATGTTGCCCCCACTGGGGTTCGAACCCTAAACTGTGCAGCCTGTAGTGAGTTGCTATACCAAGTGTGCCATCCAGGCCACTGAAGTTATGATTGTGTGGCAGTGAGTTGTACTTACTCATACATTTTCGTGGTGTGGTGCATAATTATGTACAGGAACATTCTTGATTTCAAACTTTCGCTGTGTTCTGAATGTTGTATGCGTTCTTCTGGGCAATTTCCCTGGTGTCTGAAGTGTACTTCATACCTACCTGCCTATGAAGATGGAACAGAGTGTTCCAAAACGTCAGCATATAAAATTCAGATGCCGGGGAATTACCCAGAAGAAAGCCTACAACAAATGTACAGGGACGGCTGTGCCATCCACTCACGAGTTCATTTATATTTCTGTATTTCCAGGGAATGTGAATATTTCCATATGGTGATACGGCCTATGTTAAACGCTGGACATGAAGGAGAATTGTGTGAGTGGTTGAAACAGATGGGGCTTTTGAGACGAGGATTGAAGTGCTCAAACACCAACTGCACAGGAGGCAAAATGGAATGGAGTAAAGCCCGAGTTGTTGACAAGTACAACTGGTCTTGTACTGCCTGTTCCAAGAAAGTTTCTATCCGTGATGGTTCGTTTTTCATGCCTGTGAAATGTGAGCTGAAAGTGGTCATTCAAGCAATATTAAGCTGGTGTGAAAGAACACCAGTGGAAGTTGCAGCCAACAATTTGAGTGAGTATTGATGATGACACCAGTCAACAGTTAGAATGCTTCAGAGGGGTTAGAGTAGCAAGTCTTTACCAATTTTTTGGCACTAAACACAAATATGACAGTTAAAATTGTTAATTTGCTGTGCTTCAGGAGATCTGGGGTGGGTCTCAGTTTGTATACTTTTCACTGCTTTTGGGTTTTAGCAGCTTTAAGCAGTGATCTGGCAATCTGCAGCATGCAGTGTATGACACAGTCGGCACACAGGCAATGTATCCGGCTACTTGCTTTTCGTCAGAAAGGTGAAACAGTGTAGCAGGCATAGTGGATGATACAATGAACTGCCAGATACTGAAACAACCAACTTGTTGCACTTCAGTTACTTCCAGCGATCTGCATCATACACACCTGTGTTGTTCACGTCAAAGAGCCTTCTTTTGCTTTGTAAAGTCTTTATAAATGCCCTAAGTATTTCATACAGTTGTTTATTGGCTGAACCTCAGCAAGGATGCAGGGAAATTGCTTGAACAAAGACCTCCCAGTACATGATAGTCACTGGAGCTGGGAACACAGAATGTACAGCACCTACCACTGGCAGAAACCACCAACATTTTGCTGCTTCTCCACATCAACTAATGAATAATTTTGTTAAGGCTATGGGTCAGACAGGGCCAGTGTTTAGGTAGCTCCCTGAGAAATTCCCAGGAATCAGCGCTTCAGAAATCAAAGAGGGTTGTTGTTGTTGTTGTTGTTGTTGTTGTTGTTGTTGTTGTTGTTGTTGTTGTTGCTGTTGCTGTTGCTGTTGCTGTTGCTGTTGCTGTTGCTGTTGCTGTTGCTGTTGGTCCAGATACCGGAAACTGTTTAGAGCAGTGCAACTGAATTCTTAGTGGCAATGAAAAGAGGGTGTGGATTGATTTCTGACTGTTAGCCACAAACTTTCTGGCAAATTGCAAGGCTTACAACTACAGCAAATTGTGGAAAACCTGTTATTGTCCTATCAGAAATTAGGCTGCATTATTTGTTTAAAGATCCTTTTTCTGAGTTATCACCAAGATATTTTCCCAGAAAACTGGAACGTTGCACAATGAACATGGTGAATGTATTCATTATGATATCTCAGCAGTTGAGAATGTCGGCACAAACGCATTTCACCATTGGTGGTGGAAAATTGCTGGATTGTTATGGGAGTTATTTCTGGACTTGTGTTACATACATTTTTTTAACTTTTCTGGGAAACTGTAGCCTATCAAGACTTCTCATAACCTTTTTCATGTTCAGTGTCTCACAATCTATAGCGGGAAACGCATTTCATCTCCGAAGTAAAAGACAAGTCAAAATTTGTTGTACAGTATGGGGGAGAGAGGAGAGATGTGGGAGTGTATTCCATATGGTGTTAAATGCCGCCTTGGGGTTCCAAGAAGTGATAATATGGGTTCTGGAAGAAAATTATAGTGCAGTGATGTTGTCGTTACTGCCGCCATCCCTGCCATCACTGTTGCTGTCGTCTGAATTGCTACTGATTAATGTTAGAATGTTTGCCCTGAACCCTGGTGGTCATAACATGACCTAAGTGAAACTGGCTAGAAGTGGTTTGTGTACCAAACTATACTTGTGCAAAGGCATTAGTCACAAAACTTCCTTATTTGATGATTAGTGTGGTATATAGATATGAACATTCAGGGGTGAAGAGGACAAGTGATATTTTCTGCCCTGGAGATGGAGACAGCAGGTTTATCTGAAATGTTGGTACCCATCTACTGAAGTATGTGGTGCCACATTGCAGAAGATCATATGTAATGTCTAATATGCATGCCTTTCATGTTCTTTTTATATGGTTGTTGAAGTAGTGCTTTGTGTTTCTTAGCACTTTGCATGTAAAGTTTTTTTTTTTTTTTTGTTGCTTTGCCAAACAAAATAGAAAGCAGTTGTGTATTCACTGTCTTCATGTCAGAGGTGGAAGTTGCAACGTTTTTGTTGGTTGTTGCAGATTTGAAGACACACATCGTGAAGAAAGTGTATGACCAATGTGGGGATGTGGCAAGCAGATATGTGTTGGATCACTCTCATGACTGGCTGCTTGGAGGAGATGGAGCTGTGGTTGTGATTGATGTCTATCCAGATGGCTACATGACGTCAACACCTCCTGACAAGGATGGACTCAAGAAGAAGACCCAGAAAAAGATACTGTGTATTGCTGACACAAGTTGCATGCCAGCACGTATATGGGCACGAATAATCCAGGTAATATTTACTGTTGCCACTGTCTTGCGTGTTGCATGGTATATGTAGATTTATTTCAAGCAGACTCTGTTCCCCCCCCCCTTTTTGTGTGTGTGTGTAATGCCATGAACACTTAGCTTAAACACATACATTGATATTTGAAGGCCTACATATGAGTTCTTTTTACTGTTATTTGGTATTCTGAGACAGAATTCCTTTCGATATGATGGCACTCTCATTATGTACTTTCTAGTAACATTTATTATAAATATGCAATTTAAGTTATTCCATCAATTGTCTGTGTTGTGCATTTCTGCATTGCATTGTAAACGAAATGAGTCTACTGTCTGCGGTGCTTTTTCGGTTGGCATCTCGTAGAGAGAGCTGAGAGGTGAACTTTCTCTAACTTGGAGAGGATTTGGAATGGCATGTGATGAAGCATGATGTCCGCTGTAAAGTTTTGGTGGTCAAAGAAACTGAAGGTTTCATAAATATGTGTACAGTATGTATTTTTACACATTTTTGGTCTGATAACAGAGAGTTGTGACAGTTATGCAGTATTTTGCCGTTAACTGTGTACTGTGCTTTCGAAATTAGTTGTAACCTGACACTCATTGTTGCAGTGGACAGTCAGTTTTACTGTTTTTTATATGTATTCATTAGTGAGATATATCAGTTTGCACTGTTACTTCCACATATGTTTTTTAATCATCTTCCAGTCCAGATTCTTCAGCTGTGGATGTTGTGACATGAAAACTCATTGGTATAAGTTCACAGATTTTTCCAACAGTGAGTGTTAAATTTGTGGCTCTCTGGGTTGTGATGCTGCATAGACTGCTGGTGGATACTGCCTCCATCTTCTGGATGGAGGTGAAAATGGAGGCAGCATAAACCTCTGAACATGTCATGTCTCAGACAACAGTCTGAACACCTGTTAATATTTGAAGGACCAGCCTGGCAGCCCTAAGCCAGGTGTGGTGGAGGAAGCGCTGAAGTTTGTGCAGAGACAAGTGCGGCCAGGTTCCACACTGGTTGCCAATGACAGGGCCATGTGTTGCTCATTCAATATGGTGAAGGAACTGCCTGGTTACCCAAGTGTGATCAGTGTGGAAACTCTGATGGAACTGGATCTTCCAGGGACACGACGCATACAGGAAAATCTCGGTGAGCGTTGTGTTTCGAATTTTGAAGAGTTTTTTTTTTTTTTTTAATTGAGTGCGAAAAGGACTGAATAACACTTTAATGCATTCACTTATGTGGAATGCAGTGGTGTGTATGTAATGATTATGTACTGTGTTTATGCAGTGGCACAGCTGACAAAAGCTAGACACATTGGAATTGTTTAGGTGGGTCAGGGCAGAATACAGTCTTTTATCAGTGTAGGAAGGAGACTTGCAGCATGAACTGTTTTTCAGTATGAAAGTTTAGAATATATGAACCTCTAGGCTAGCGATTTTTGGGTCACCATCTGTGTGGACTGCCTTTGTTAGGCAGCCTGCAGAGTCCTCATCTCTCATCCAACCCTCACCCTGAATGAGAAACAAATAGAGTGGAACAACACAGAACCAATATCATGTTCATTGTAGGTGAGTGGTTGAAATTCTGACTGAGCCTGGGTGGAGAGACGCATTAAGGGCTGTGATATGTTGAGTTCGTATTAGGAAGTGGTAGAAGGGCAGCTGAGGTGTTACATGAATTTAGGATCAAAAGTGAGGGCAGTGGTTGTATGTTGAGAAGAAGGGGTCGTTCTCAAGATGCTGTCAGGGGATGATGCCAGACTGAGAGTTACATAGCGGTGAATGAGACAGGTCAGAAGGCAGGAGTAGGATAAGACATGGTTCACCACAGGATTATATCAGAATTCATAGTGAGACTGCATAAAAGATGTGTAGACAAACTGAGCCACACTATTGGGCTATTTCTAATTGTGTTCCAGTGCGGAACATTACTCTTTCTAATTCTTGTGCTACCGGGTGTATGTGTGATTAAGTCAGGAAGCATCAGACCAGTAAAAGAAAAGTGTTTGAAGTAATGTACCATTGTTTATTAATTCCATGTGAGAGCTACCTAAGGAAGAACTTACAGGAGCAACCTCTTGGTGGCAAGGGTGTATTAATGAAGTAGTCCCAGGAACCCAGTGAAGTTGGCAGGCGCACCATTCCTCTTAAGCTTTATTGCATAATATTCAGATCTGCATCTTTCAGTGTGAAATTATAAAATATCTTCATATATTTTATGTGATTTTTTTTGAGGCATTTAATTCAAGGAGGATGAGATGGGCAGCAGGATATGTAGAATGACATGGGTATTGGAAAGAATACAAAATATGAGATGGAGAATCTAAGGAGAAGAGCCCAGTGGGAGACCTAGGTGTAGATAGGATGATTATAGTCAAATGCATGTGATGGACACAGTATATGAGTGTGAGCTGGATTTAGGTGTGTATGGATAGGCTTTTATTGTAGTTAGTGTTCATGTTCTGTAAAAATAAACATCTCCCTGGTAAGCTGATTAACTCTCAGATTCTCCATCATGGAGTTTGTTACAAAGCTGTAAGAACGGAGATCATCAGAAGTATGGGTTCCCTGTGTATAACAGAGTACTTCTTTTTCTGGTATTAAGAGACCATCTGGCAGTCTGCTGTGGAAGTATGTGAAGAAGTTCAAGAACTACAGAAGCCAAAAGGAACTATACTTCTCCATGAGTACATGTGGCGCCAGCTGTTTGCTGCCACCACCTCATCAGCGTTGGAATATATGCTGCACCATATTGCTGACAGGTACCAGACCAAAGAAGACTGAACACCTTCTGTAAGAACAGCACAACTCATTAATCATATTTTCAGCTATTTGGGTTCCTTTTTTGTATTTATATTTTTAGATACAGTATTGATTCCTTAAGCAATAAGATGGTCTAATACACTATGTTACTGTAGCCTGCACCTGTTCATTTGTCTTCCACTGTGTGACCTGTGTCGTGTGGTGGAATAATCTCAACACATCTAGGGTGGTGACCTGAGCTCATTGTCTTTGTAATGTGTGTGAATGGAAAGACATGAGATGAAATATGTTACATGGACATGAAATTGAAAGCCTTGTTGTCATAGTAAACTTAATGAAAGGTTGTGGATGGATGATCAAAGCTCCATTCCCATTCTAGATGTTGGGCATGTTTCTCTTACTGCTGTGTTCAAAGTGGTGCTGTGTAAGAACAGAGTGTTATATCAGAGGCACTTTCTGAAGGATGTGTGCAGATGCTAAGACCCAGACCACTTTCTATTGCCTAATGCTCAGGTTGAGAATGCCTCATATTTGTGATTCAATAGTATCTGGGAATGTATATATCTGGCAACTGTAACATACCTCAAAACACACATTTAACAAATTTCTGCTGGTCAAGGTGTAGGAATTTATGTTACATCATCTTAAGCCTGGTCCAAGTTAGTTATGTTGTTAATGTACTCCAGCCTTACGCAGTTTGTGCACAGCATTGCTGACAGCTGTATTTGTCTTGCCTATTTCAAGGTGTGCATGTTTTTATTTTTTTGCTGACTGAGGACATACGAGGGTTTATTTAGTTTTTAATTTGAGACATGGCCAAAATGCCTGCCTTGTCGCGATTGAACTGCACCTAACTACCTGGCAGAGCATGTGTTAAGTACAGTACAAGTTCTGCAAGAGAGACATGAAAGAGAGATTTCCATCCCAGAATTAGTTGTACCCTGCAGGTTTACTGCAAACAGGTGTGTTGAAAGAGTGAAATGTCTAACTTTGTGTCATGTCATTGTCTGGCCAGCTGTTCATGGTTTCCTTGTGTGATCAGCACAACTGATGATTAGAATGATTGTATGTGCTTCTGCATACTGTGGCATGCAGGAACTTCAGTAGCCAGTGACAGTGGGACGTTACGCTGTTCTTCTGTATTTATTTTCATACATATTTTGTGCACATTGTTTTTATTCCTTGTAAATGAGAAATGTAACATTGTGAGAGAATTTATATCTCTGTCTGCTGTTCAAAGATCCTGGTCTTATTTCAGCAAATTCATTGATGTTTGTAGGCATGTTGAGTCAGTTCAGACATTTCTGTAACACCCTCTTATGTTCCTGGTGCCACATAGTTTTTGATATGACTGTTTTATGCCTGTAATTTCTGCCACATTTGTATGGAATGCAGTAGACATTGTGCAATCTGCTGTGGATTCGTCTCTGTTCTGTTTCTCATGAGCAAGCGAAGGGCATGCTTTGCTTATAAGACTGCCACCATGTAACAATTCCTAGTGTGTTTGAACCTCCCAGCAATGCTCTTAACAATTTCCAGGGGGTATACACACCAAAGCAAGTGGCTTTATTTCATTTGTAATTACTTCTTCCTGTTAAACTGTTCATTGAATCACTAAATCACAGAGGATACCTACTGAGCTGCATGTGTGTAAGAATGCCAGTTGTGTTGAACAGGACGTGCTGTTCATGGTACATGGTAGTGGCTGTGCTGTATAGGCTTTGAGCAGCTGCTTATTTTGGACGTAAGATGGATAATTAGATTCAGAGTTAAGGTACGGGCTAGTACAGGTTTGTTTTTCTGTAAAGCCTGGTGGTAAGTGCTGGTCCCTTGCAGCAGATGACAGGAACATCCATTAATCTTACACCAGTTTACAGAATTGAAATACTGCTTGACCAAAGCATACCATAGACTCATGTTCTGTAAGTTAGTTACCCAAGGTCATGAATCGGCTAAATGAGAAACAGTGAAGTTTACTGTATAGTGAAATGGAGAGTTTAAAGTGATGTGTTGTTTATCTGAAGGTTTAAGGAACTTACGACATTCATGATATGTCACCCTTTGAAAAAATTGTTGAAGATATATGCACCTTTAAGGCATTGCATTTGTTAAAACTATATCACTATTTTTTCTTGGATTTAACTAAAATGAAAATGTTCAAAGTATATACCTTGCCTTTTCAGACTGTGTTGTTATTTCTGAACCGAGTTTTCCATCTGTAGTTAAGTAACATTGATAACAAGCATAAGCTTTGCCTTAACTGATTTTATATTATTAAAAAGCAACTGGTTGTATTATACAGGGTAATCAAAATGATACACTAGTTGTGTTGAAATTAATGATTGTGGTGTCACAAAATAAACAAGAATTAGAAATTTATTGTTGGTGAGTGATACACCTCTGACATGTTCAGGAATTGAAGGCAGAAATTGCGGCTGCTGCAAAACATTATTGAGGAAGCGCTGGCTTCAGTCATGGAAAACTTTGCAAATGTTAATTTGATGCATGGGTGGAGGTTATTATTTGAAAAGTGCAACAATTTATTATGGTATTTTGAAAGGATGTGTGTTTGAGGTATGTGCACATCTAATGCTGTTTCCTTTAATTGTGAAAGAATACAGTTTTGCTAATTTTGAATATTTAATCTCTTGCATAAGACACATAAGTGCCTTTATAGAAAATATTTGAGGTGTTGGTTAGAGCTGTTGATGCTTGTTTATTATGAGGTCACATTTTTTTCCATCTTGGAAAACTGAGAATAATATCTGAAAGATTGTCATCCATTTTGTGTGGTATACATTGATACTGCTATGATGTGATTTCAGTCCTATGTAAGGCGTTAACCCTAGAAGAGCCAGCTTTAATTCCTGTGGTGCCAAGTCACAGTCCTGCAAAATTCATCCGCTTCATATATAAACTTTCTCCAATTTCAGATTTTTAGAATAAAACCGACTACGTGCACTAATATCTCAGATTTATTTTTGGATTAAAACTCTACATGTTTCAGACAGTTCCTCTGTCCATCATCAGGAATTTTTTCACTGTACACACAGCAAACCTGTATGACATATACCATTGCTGTGTGTACAGTGAAAAAATTCCTGATGATGGACAGAGGAACTGTCCAAACATGTAGAGTTTTAATCCAAAAATAGATTTGAGGAATTAGTGCATCTAGTTGGTTTTACTGGGGACCACAGTGGCACAGTGGTTAAGGTGCTGTGCTACAAATCGGAAGGTCGCTGGTTAGATCCCAGGTGGTGTCACTGGAATTTTTCATTGACATAAAATCCTTTTGATCGCACTATGGCCCTGGGGTTGACTCAGCCTCTAACAGAAATGAGTACCAGGAGCATTTCCTGGGGGTAAAGTCGGCCAGTGCCTAAGGCTGACAACCTTACCACCATCCTGTGCCGTTGTCATGTAATCTGGGAACCTTAACTTCCTGGAACCCTCTGGGCCACTCCAGGCCTGTAACGGGACTGCTTTACCTTAGTTGGTTTTATTATAAGAATTTATCACACTGCACGGTCACATGAACGTCAAATCCAACTTCAAATATAAGGAAAAATTTCCTTCCAAACGTGTTGTTCAGATAAACTGCCACTAGTTGGCACAGGGCCATCAGACAGATGTTTTTGTAATGGTTAGAAGTTTTTTGTTTTTAACCTAGCCACCATGGGCATCTGTATAATGTGTATTTATTTTTTTACCCATGACCCTTGGCACTTGTAGGGTTAATTGCACATGTAACTGCTTGCTAAAAGGAACTTGTTAGTATGTTAACAGGAACTTAACCAGATGGAAAGAGGGCGAATGGCTGGAAAATGAACACATGATCTGTATTGAATGTATGATTATATTTTAATGGAACCATGTGTTTATACTTTCAGAATTCAGTTTTGGTCGTACAGCAAGTGTTTGTTTCGCAGACAAGTGTACAAAATGTACTGTGTGCCCATCTGACTGTATACATGAAACATCTGCAGTCTGGTTGCATGAATATTCATTGTTGTTACTGTTGGTGGTATTAATTGCATGTTACCAAGAAAATTGTTGTCCACATTTGATGACCTGGATTGTCTCTTTACTTGAAGGCCTAAAAGAACCACCACCAGACTGGAAGAATTTTTCAAAGAGAAATTGTAATCAGTAGTGCAATTAGCATTTTGTGTCAATAACATTTCATATAGAGTACTATTTTTGAGAAAATTTAGGTTAATGATGATAACATGAAACAGCTGCACTTCTGTGACATGAAGTACGCATATGGGGTGTACAGAAACTGTGATCAAGTGTCATGTTCAGTTCTGTGCCTTGTGTTCAGACCTTCCTGTCTTGAGACAGGGTTATTCCACATGGTGTTCATTTGGTGTGAGATCTAATAATTCTGTATAAGATTTTTGGAGGAGATAGCTATGTTTCAGGTTACTTCATCATCTGTTTGTTACATGATGAATAATTTTGGAGCTGGCTAGCACCATTATTTTGCTGAGTAGTCACAGATGTATTCTTTACACATTGACTGTCATGGCACTTACCAATGCACAATGCAATGTAATGTTTTAACACCACCACCATCACATTTTTATTGCCAGTATGATTCTGGTTACAATATTGACAACATGGTAAGCCTTTCACCATGATTATCACCTTCAGCATATGACCATCAGCTTCTGCTTGATACTGTGGCATGTGTCTGTCAATCAGCGTTTAGTGCACGCCGAACAGCAGTATTATCCAAGTGTAGTACTAATGCTTTGTGAGTTACTGTACTTGCCACATGACATTGCCTTGCCCATATGTTAGATATATCTACTTTGAAGTTCCATATGAACAAAATAGAACTCCCTCCTCAAACCATTGGCAGAGATGGTAAATAGGTGTGAGAGTAACTCGGTTGAAAAGAATTCTGATTCGGGTATATTATACATGATAATGCTGGGTTTCCAGGCTTTATCCCATAGTGCTGTGAACAGAACAAAATATATATTCCTGTTGTTAGGTGTACATATCTGATACAGACGGTTGTATGGATTTAATTGACTAACTTTGGTTGTTCAGTCCTTCTACAAGACAGCTGAATAGGTGCATTCCCACATTTCCATCGGGTGATGAAAATGGATGCAATTCTGTGAATGCGTTCAGTTGGGAATAATCAGTGATGCAGAGACTGCAGAAGTGTAATGTACTGGCTACAATATGGAACATGTTGATAATGTTAAGTTCACCCTAGTTTTGACATACAGCTAGGAATTGTGGAGCTTTGTCCGTATAGTGATGCGATACATAACAGATTTATGTTTTGGGTAATGGAAATACTTGTCCATTGCCTGATCTTTACTGTCCGTAAGGCAACAGCTGTAGCTTCTTACACATACTTATCAAAATTGTGTGTGACACATCACTTCAATAAGCAACTGCCACGAATAACATGCAAGTTACAGCAGTTTTTCTTATACCTGTGAACTGCACCTCTTGTGGTGGTGAATGCTGAGACTGCAGCTGTCTGTATTGTCAAGCTGTGGAGTCTGATGGATAGCAATGTTTTCATGGAATGAAGTGTCTTCGTCTGCCCTACCATGAATTTTTTGGCAGCAGATTTCGTCTTTTTATTGGTAAGCAGACTGTGTTGTGTCACGCTCTTTCCAAAATTTGTGATTATAAACTTGAAGGGCTGCACAGTTTACTTGACTGATCATGCAGATATCCAAGTAAAGAAAACTATTGTGCAGGTGGAATGAACATCATGTTGACCAAATAACCAGTAGCCAGCCATTAATTGACTCATCCCAGTTACACATAGTAAAACAAAGAATAGTGAGAAAAGTAGAGTGCATGCATATGTTTGAAGATTGCGGGATGCATTAAATGGTACTTAAAATGCTCTGGTCTGCTTGCACTTCTGTGTGTTTGTCTTTTGTGTTATTAAATTCAGAGGTACCATATTTATGCAAATATAAGATGGGAATTTCTTCCAAATTTATTGTCTGAAGAAGTGTGGATGGTGGGTGGAGCGGGGGTGTTGTCTGCTGCATAATGATGCTCAAGTTTAGCACATTCTTTGTAGGTGTTTTCCTGAAAACTGATGGTTGTGAAAGGGGGTCATTGTGTATGCAAGGTCCTCTTGTATACTGAGACAAGTGCAGTGTTATAACAAAAGATTACTGTAATCCATTGTGTATTGACTGTTAAAATTACAGTTTTGAAGTTTTCAAGTGGTGAAACTTACTACAGCTATCTCCCATGTAACATCAGTAATCTCTTCTGAAAATCAGATGTTCTGTATGAAAACACTAATGGGAGCCCATTTCCCATTATTTTAAATGGGAAGAATTATAATGCATTAGAATGTCAACCCAAAACCCCCAACCAGTTTTGTAGTTTTGTTAAATATAACTGAAGCACAGTAGAACGCCCACATGAAAGTAACGGACTATCACGTTATGTTGTAAAATGCTTTTAAAAAACTGCTTCTGGATCACCCAACAATTGATATGGTTGTTAACAACAGTTCCTTTGTATGCAATAATGTGTACAGTTTGCATGTACTTGTTTTGTTAAAAATGTTGTATTTAGATTTTGGAACGTGAATATAAACTTTTCTTATACAAACGTTGGCCAGAAAACATATTGAGAGGTATGTACATTCTATGAAGTTTGGATATTACTAACAAAGAGGCATTCTGGTGGGAAAACATTAGCCGGGGAGATGTTCTGAATGAAATAAAGTGAAATGCCAGCTTGATGCAACTAGGTAATTTTATTGATGTATTCTTAGCTCGACATGTTTCAGGTACATACGCCCATCATCAGGAGCATTAGGTGTTGAGTTGCAGCGTATGGTTTTCTGCACCGAGTTTTTGAATGTGTGGTGGTCTTGCGAGCCGCTGTGTAGGTTGTGTTTACGGTGCGTTAAACACGACCTACACAGCGGCTCTCAAGACCACCACACATCCAAAAACTCGGTGCAGAAAACCATACGCTGCAACTCAACACCTAATGCTCCTGATGATGGGCGTATTTACCCGAAACATGTCGAGCTAAGAATACATCAATAAAATTACCTAGTTTTATCAAGTTGGCATTTCACTTTATTTCATGAGGAAGATGCATAGTCGAACAACCCTCATGCTCTGCATGGTTTGCCTGTATTGCAATTTTTCTGAAATGTGACACTAGGTGGACAAGCACCATTGGTTAAGAGGAACCTGTTGTGTTTGGAGACAGAGATAGCAAGTTTCTCCATAATGTTGGTGTCTGTCTACCAAAGTCCAGGTTAACACATTAATAATGTAAAGTGTTACCCCATGTTTGTTATCAGACATAACTGTTTTATCTGATAATGTCTGAACAAAGGTTAACTATCAGAACAAAAGACTATAACATGATCATCAGTTCCTGCTTTATAATTCTTCCATGGCACTTATGAATGTTGTATCTTAATATCAAAGTCAAAGTACAGAAAGAACCATTTAAAAATAAAAGTGCTTATTACACAACTTTCCTACTTATGCAGCATTGTATGATTTCAGCAGTTGAAGCATTCTTAAATATGTTGCAAGCTTTGTTTTCTTCATAACAGAAACAGAGGTGACAATGTATATTTCGTAGCACAGTTCATGTTGCCCAAGAATTTGTTTCTGAACCAAATGTGATTGAGTCATCCATTATAATGTTGGTTCCTAAGCCTTCAGCTGCTATGTTTTTACATGCTAGGTGAGCCTCAATTGCAGGGCTTCTGTCCTTTTTCCATGGACTCAAGGTTTATGGCCTGTATGAATGGACAATACACTGACTGAGCTTTTGTGGTTCTTCTGTCGTTTTCATCAAGTGGAGTTATTCTTTTCTAAGGCTGTTGATAGAAAGTCTGTAGTTTGGAACCACAGGATTGATGTAGTAAACGTCGACAGGTGTGGAGGTTTGTCTGTTTCTTAGATATTCTGTGCTTTTATTCAAACTGATAGAGCAGCTTCAGGGTCTAAATGTCAGGTGTTCTTGCCGAAATATTCCAGCCATTTTTTTTTTATTAGTTTCTTGTTATATTGATATTTATTTCCAGCTCTTGTATATTTTACACTGGCACTGGGGAAACACATATCCACAGTTTTCTTCTTTTTGTTTGATGGTATCTAATATTGAAATCCTTATATAATCAGTGGTATGGATATTTATGTGTATAATCTTAGAATTTTTTTGTTACCTCATGATGTGAATGATAGAACTGCTGAAGTCTGTATAGTTTTCTATAAATGTTAACATATGGGGCAAAATATGCATACATGTATGTTAAAAAATCTGCTGATGTTTGCATGTTTACAGTGGCCGCACTGTAAAATGATTTTGAATGAATTACATCCTCATGGTGTAGGAATACGTTTCGATTGTACGAGTTGTTGATAGGTCCATAAAATAGTACATCCAAGAAAATGTGTGGGATTTTGTTTAATATTTTTATTGGTTTATTATTTCTTGTAATCCTTAGTGTCTTATTTCATTTTGTATACAGAGTAAGTATGGTTGCAGTGATGATACTGTAACTTGGAACGTGGTGACTGAAGACCTCTTAGTAAAGGAATAAATTTGATATATAAAATACCTTGTTGGCATACGACCATTACAGTTGTACTTCCGAACAAAACGCCATACTGGGGGTTTTGTAAGTTTTTTTATGTTTTTTCTTTGTGTAGTTCCTCACATTTAAACTTACTTCATATGCAGAATGTATACCTAGACAGAATATTAAATCCCACCAGCAAACATATAATGGCCATATAACCATGGGGATCATTCTGTTCAGAAAAATGGAACGCACATTATATTGTGGTAGTAAAAATGTGGACATATAAACATTTCCTGCTTTTTATTTTTGCTCTTGTTAGGTTATGGATATGGTAATGAAAGCTCCTAATTCGGGTACTGACAGTGATAACCCATTCTTGCCTATGAGGTATTCTTGTACGGGTATCCCCTGACCTATGCGATAATTGTGTTTTGAAGAGTGATTTTATAACTCAAAACTGTACTTTACGCATACATGTGTGCTTGCATGTTTTGAAATTTGTTTAATGTGAAATTTGCATTAGCCAGAGTTCTGTTAAGCCAGAGGGTACCTGCATGATACAACTGCAAGCCCAAAGTCCAGTTTTGTATGGCTACTGTGCTTTGGCATTATGGAAATATAAGTTTATCAATTATCCTGTTGTTAATGTGCAATACTAAACTGTAGAAATTTAAAAGTGTGTTGGGTGAAATGTTGATCTTAACTTGTGTTATGCATTGTAATAAAACATTTGGTGAGATGGTGGAAGTCATCTCGTAATGTATGTAATACAGTACAGCTGTCATCGCTGATGATGCAAATTTTACTTAATCACTGTCTGCTGTGCAGTTTGTGTGGTGTGAACAGGTCTGTTACTTTTGACAAGTCAGTTAAGGCATTGAAAAACAAAAATTTTAAGACATCAAACCTGATATTGATTGTTTAGTGTGATGTAACTTTTAATTTTAGGAATACATGTATCAATGACTAATTTAGGCATAAGGATTATGTAAGGTGATTCATTTAAAAGTCTGCCTCATTGCATTGTGTTAGTGTGGATAAGCATGAATGTTCACAAAACGTGTGTTCTAGGTAGCCGCATCAGCCTACTTGTTCTTGGCGTGAGACGTGTAAGCATTTCTACATTTTCAAAATTTATTATTTGTTGTTTGTTTCTTGGGTTATTGTGCTACTCCCTGCAAACATTGTTGTGGAGGAACCAGGATTGTTTTGGTGCCTGCCGTCAAGAAGTGTCACGGTGTGTGAGATTTGAGGTTTTCTGAGGTACGTTGCTGAAGGTAACATTGGGATGACTGGAGTCCCTTCAAAATGATTCTGTTTCCAAAAACGTTGTTTCATCATACGCACCTTTGTAGTGGTTGTATGACATGGGGAGAGCTTTCTGCTGCTAATCTTAACCCTGCCATATCAAGTATCTAGGTTTGCTGCACACCTGATAATGTTGCCTCCACACACACACACACACACACTGAGATACAAATTACAGTGTTCTTGATTAGAGTAAGTTTGAAATGGATTATGTGTACAAAAGTATATATGGAACTGGCCGTGTGCACAGCGAAAATGTGGGTGCATTGCAGCAGAACTGAGGGGTTGCCACGAGAATGATGCACTTGATGTGGAAATGTGCAGTGGACAAACCAGAAAGGTACAAGAGTTGACAGCTGTACAGCATTACAGTGGAACCCACGTTTAATGTTTCTCATACTTTTTGTTTAATTGGCCCTCTGTCAACAAACATGATGTGAAATTGTCTCCACTGCAAGGTTTCCTCACTGTGGTGTTCATATCCATGGCAGAAATAGAGAAACCTTAAATGAGGTTGCCACTACATGCATTGTAGAAGTGTAATAGCATGACTGCAGTCAATATGAGAATTGTTTGTTGAACTGGCAATGATGAAACATAGCTACAGTGAAACTGTATGATAGAACTAAGGTGTTCTGCTGGGACTGTGACTTCAGTTTGGTTTTTTGATCACTTTGTGTCTGAGATTTGAGGTTCTGACTGTGGTCAGAGTTAAGATTACAGTGTTATGGCATGTGACATCTTGTACATGTAGAGGAACCTGCTGCTGCCATCCCAAGGGATGGCTGTGTTTGTGCCGTCAGCACTTTGCAGCATCACAGTGTTGCTGCATACCGACTGTACCATGTGGTGTCGGATCGCAGGAGACTGTAATCTTATTAATTTTATTACTGTTACAAGAGTGCATTTGTATTTGTAAACATATTTGTAGTTTTACGTTTTTGCCAACTTATACATTTGTTTACTTATATCTTTTTTTTTTTTTTTGTTATTACAGTATTATTGGAGAAATAATCTTATTAATGCACAGTTTCATTTCATGAAACTGCAAGGTGCCTTTGTAATTATATAAAGTATCTTAAAATCTGTTAAGATGTCTTAATAACATTTAAATTGTTAAATGATACTAGTATGTTTTTTACAAAAAAAAAAAAAAAAAAAAAAAAAAAAAAAATAATATTTAAAAAAAAAAAAAAAAAAAGGGTGAAATTAAATAAAAAAAGAAAAAAAAAATTAAAGTTTATTTATTAATTAAAAAAAAGCTGGAAAGAAAAAAAAAGTAACTTACC